>JADKLW010000067.1_pt1 | contig 48419 bp, 35 predicted proteins | sample 8641881 | NCBI WGS metagenome assembly JADKLW01 (sample SAMN16272185, study PRJNA661076) | feces metagenome | isolation source: fecal sample from diarrhoea affected cattle B | host: Bos taurus | place: South Africa: Lokaleng Village, Mahikeng | collected 2019-09
AGCGGATCCGGATGCACCTTGTCGTCGCCGAGCAACGGGAAGACGTTGACGCCGGTCATCTCGCGCTCGCGGCGGGCGAGCCCGGTGACGCGGCGCTCGGCCTGCGCAGCCAGGTCCGCCGCCCAGCGACCGTCGCGCAGAGCGGCGACGGCGCCGCCGTCGGCCTCGATCGCCTGGATCTGCTCCCACGCCGTGCGCGCGAGCGCGTCGGACAGCGACTCGACGTACCACGACCCGCCGGCCGGATCGGCGACCCGCCGCAGTCCCGACTCCTCCTGGAGGATCAGCTGGGTGTTGCGGGCGATGCGCCGGCCCAGGCCACTCGACGCGGCCCCGTCCACCGACGCGACGACCTGCGCGTCGAACGGCGTGACGGTCAGGCCGTCGGCGCCCCCGACCGCGGCGGCGAAGCCGGCCGTCGTCGCGCGCAGCATGTTCGACCACGGGTCGATCGCGGCGAGCATCCTGTCGCTGGTGCGGGCGATCAGTGGCGAGTGGCGGTCCGCCTCGGGAACGCCGCTCAGCTCGAGCACCCGCGCCCACAGCCGGCGGAACGCCCGCAGCTTGGCGATCTCCTGGAACTGGTCGGGGCCGACGGTGAGCGTGAACTCGATCCGCGACGCGGCGTCCTGCGGGGCCAGTCCGGCGGCGTCGGCGGCGCGCAGGTAGGCCGCGCCGGTGGTGATCGCGATCGCCAGCTCGCGCGCGGCGGTCGCCCCGGCGTTGACGTAGGCGCGCGTGTCGACGGCGAGCGCCCGGACCTGGGGGTGGCTGGTCGCGACCTCGGCGGCGATCCGGCCGGCGGTCGCGACGGCGTCGTCGGGCGCGCCACCGACCGCGCCGCTCTCGGCGAGCGTGCCGAGCGGGTCGATCCGCAGCGATCCGCGGGCGTCGGCGTCGTCGATCCCCCGGCGGCGCAGCAGCGCCAACTGCAGCGCGGCGGCGGGGACGGCTTGGGCGCCGGCGGCGACCGCGAGCGGGGCCAGGTCGAGGCGCACGCCGTCGAGCGTCGCGTCGAGGTCGTCGACGGTCGAGATCATCACGCCGTCGCGTCCGCGGGTGGCGGCGAACGCGTCGGACGAGGGGGCGTGGCCCTCGCGGGCGGCCCGGTCGAGTCGCAGCTCGATCTGGGTCACGCCGCCCTCGAGGTCCTCGAGGATCGCGTCGCGCGCGGCGCCGCGTTCCGGGTGGCGCTGCTCCTGGCGAATCTCCCACGGCACGTCGGCGGTGCCGCTGCCGGTGCCCCGCACGAACGGGGCCCGGCCCGGGACGCCGGCCGGGTCGGCGGCCAGGGCGTCGGCGGCGGTGTACAGCCAGTTGACGCGGATCCCGTCGTCGGTCACCGACGCGGCGTCGCCCTCGGGCTTCCCCTTGAGCGCTGCGGCGAGCCACTCGTCGTGGGTGACGGGCGCGAAGTTCGTGGCCAGCGGTTCAGGCATCTCGGTGCTCCATTGAGGGACACGGTCGGGCGGCAGACCGAGGGTCGTCGCGTCGCAACGGGTCGCGGTCCGGGCGGCACCCCGCCGCAGGCGCCGGATCATAGCTCGACGCTCGCGAGCCCGAAGCATTAGGTGGACGTCAGCCTATTGCATTCGACAAGTATGACCCGGCTGGGCCGCGACGAAATTCGGGCTAAAGGTTTGACGCTTCCGTGCCGATTGACACCTGGGTTGCCTGCGTAACGCGCGTCACACGACGCGCCAGGCGATCCCCAACGTCCAACCGAGCAGGAGCGAGATCCCCCTCATGCCAGCCAGTCCCTTGAAGTCCGCCGCCCGCGGGCTCGTCCTCGCCACGGCGATCGGCGCAGGCGCCGCCGTCGCCGCGCCGACCAGCGCGTCCGCGGCCGGAACCAACGCGTGCGACGCCAGTGCGCTACAGCTGTCGCTGCTCGGTGGCGCGCCGCTCGACCCGATCCACGCCAACCCCGCCTACACGCCGTGCGTCAACGCGGACGGCACGCTGGTCAGCATCCCGTCGCTGCTGAGCCTGGCGAGCGTCGACGCGGTCGCCGCCCGCACGCGCACCGCGCCCAACTCGAACGCGGTATCGGAGGCGACGGTCGCGGGCGTGCGGGTCGGCACCACCGGCATCACCCAGCAGCTCACGGACGCGCTGCTCACCGGCGACGCCAGCATCGTCGGCCAGCTCACCGGCGTGCTGCAGCCGATCCTCGGGCCGACCGGCCTGGATGCGTTGGTCAACGGCCTGGTCGGCACGGTCGGCACCAACCTGGCCAGCTCGCTGCCGGACATCCTCAACGCCGACGTGATCTCGGCCACGGCGAACGCGCAGTGCGTGAACGGCGTCGGCCAGCTCAGCGGTCGGTCGCAGATCGCCGGACTGCGGGTGCTGGGCACGGGCGTCGACGCCAACTCGGCCGCGAACCAGCTCCTGACGATCGATACGGCCAACCTGCGGCTCGGCGACGTCCTGGACATCGATGACCTGCTGAGGGGCATTCGCGTTGACAGCGTGGGGGCTCTCGCGCCGATCTTCGTCCTGCTCGCCGGGAACAACGTCAACACCCTGTACGACCTCTTGCACGCTGACAGCGGGCTTCTTGCGAACCCGCTCGTGAGCCTCTTGGTCTCGACGGTCGTCGACCCGCTGGTCGCGACCCTCGACGTTGCCCTCGATAGTGCCCCTCCCCTGAACATCCCGCCGACCCTCCTGAACGCGCGGGTCGTCCCGAACAACCAGATCAACAACGGCGACCAGCTCACGCAGCAGGCGCTGACCCTGTCGGTCTCGGTGCTCAACCAGCCGATCCTGGCCGGCACGCTCGCCCAGGCGCGCGTCGGCGCCGGGGCCCCGGGCTGCGTCCCGCCGGTGACGCCGCCCCCGCCGCCCGCCCCGCCGAAGCAGCCCGATACGGGCATCCAGAACCCCGATCGGTTCTCCTCTCCCGAGGCCGAGGTCTTCCTGCAGTGCTCCCGCCGCCCGGTCGACCTGATCGACGTCTACGGCACCGGCGGCCGGACCTTTATCCAGGGTGTCGCCGAGCGCAAGTACGTCGGCAAGGAGGCCACGATCTACCTGCGCGAGGGCAAGAAGAAGGTCGGCACCGTGAAGGTCGGCGAGGACGGCCTGTTCACCACCCGCGTGGCCCTGCCGCCGTCCAAGATCCGCAAGACCAACAAGGCCCGCTACTACGCGGTGGTCGAGGGCAAGCGGACCCGCGCGCTCAAGTTCGCGCGCCGGATGGCGACCCGTGGCCTGACGGCGACCGAGAAGACGGTCACCTTCCGCGGTCGCGTGATCGGGCCGCTGCAGAAGCGCCAGAAGTCGATCACGATCAAGCAGCGGGTCGGCTGCAAGTCGTACAAGACGGTCGCCACGGTCAAGCCGGACGCGAAGGGCCGCTTCACGGCCAAGGTCGACGCGCCGCAGGGCGAGAGCGCCGTGATCTACCGGGCGCAGACGCGCGTCGGCAAGCGGAAGAACGCCAGTCGCCTGTCGCCGACGTTCACGCTGCCGCGGGTCGTCGGCCTGCGGTAGCCGCTGGGCGGGTGCGCCGCGACCGAAGCGTCGCCCGCACCCGCCTTACGGAGCGACCCCGAACCTCAGAGCGTTCGGGGTCGCGCGCGTGGGGCGCACTCCCTCCCGCCCGTGCCGAGGCGGCACGCTGGCCCCCTGGTCTCCCTCGCGACGGCGTCCGTCTGATCGCCCGTTCTCGGGGTGAATCCGGGCCGTCTCCGAGCAGCGCGCCCGACCCGCGGCCCTGCCGCCGCGCGCGCGGACGCCCGACCGCGCCCTGCGGAGCGTCTTCGTTCCTCAGATCGTCACTGGCGATATCGCGTGTGTTCATCGTTCGCAGTACGGCTCGTCGGACGGCGTCCGGACCGGTGGTGCCGCGACCGGTCGTACTGTCGCGTGCTGAAGCGAATCTGGCTTAGCCACTGCGGTTACTCGCAAGTTGACATCCGTGCCCCGGACGCTCTACGGTGCCCCGGTACGGTTCGGAAACAGGCTGGCGTCTCGTTCGTGTGTGGAGTTCGTCGTGGCCGTTGGTACCCATAGGAGAGAACGTGGAGACATCACCAGGAGCGCGCCGCGAGACCGCGGCGCGACGCAGCGAGCGACGAGCGGCACGCCCAGCGGGCGGCGTGATCGGAGGCCTCGTGGGCATCGCCCTGATCGCCCTCGCCGCGCCGGCCGGCGCGGCGGCGGACGGGTGCCCCGGTCAGCCGGTCCGGCCGACGGTCGCAGGCACGTATCCGGCCGGATGCTACGTCTACGAGAAGGTCTCGCCCGCCGACAAGGGCAACGGCGAGGTCGCGGGCGGCGGCGTCCTGATCACCGGGTTCCGCACGTCCGTCTCGGGCGATCACGTGATCTACCCGGCTGACTCGGTCTTCCTCGGCGCCACGACCTTCCCGCAGGTCAACGCCTACTACGCATGGCGGTCGGCCGACGGGTGGAAGAACTCGGCGCTCGGCGCTCAGCTACCGGTCGAGCTGCCCGCCGATCGCGCCGCGCCGATCGAAGAGTGGCCCGACGGCGAGCTGCCGCCCGGGCTCTCGGACAACGGCCGCTGGACCGTGCTCGGGTCCAACCTGGTCCCCGGCACCCGCCAGAAGGTCCTGAACCGCGGCTACGCGGTCAACCTGCAGGACCAGACCGTCACCCGGATCACCCCGCCGACGCTGAACGGCGACCACCCGGTCGCGCTCGAGAGCGGCTACTCGGCGCCGCCGGTCGTCGTGGGCGACAACGAGCGCACGATCCTGCCGACCGGCGCCCGCCTGACGCCGGACTCGCTCGACCTGGTCGGTGAGTTCGACACGCGGATCTACAACGTCGAGAACGGCACGACGACGCTGGTCAGTCGCCTGCCCGACGGTCAGCCGTCCAACGGCATGCTGGCGGACCAGGTGGTCGGCGGCCCCCGCGCGCTGCGCCGCTGGTCGGTCGCGTCCGACGGCAAGACCCTCTGGTGGACGATCCAGCTCGGCGGCCCCGCACCGATCTACCGCGGTCACGTCGACGCGCCGTCGTCCGATCTGGTCACCCGGTCGGAGAACCCGGCCGACGCCGCGGTCGGCACCGGCATCGCGGTCGGCGGCAGCGTCGACGGCCGTCGCGCGGCGTTCGTCAGCAACCAGCCGCTGACGGCGGGCCTGGGCACCGAGTCGGCCGGTCGGCTGTTCCTCTACACGCACAGCGACGACCCCGCGGTCGACCGGAACCTGACGCTGATCTCGGCCGACGGCAACCCGGCCGACACCACGCCGCTCTCGGTGATCCCGCAGACCGCGCAGCTCAGCGAGGATGGGCGCACGGCCTACTTCTGGACGACCGGCAAGCAGCTCGTGCCCGGCGGACCGGTCGGTCCGGGCCAGAAGCTCTACCGCTGGCACGACGGGCAGCTCGACTACCTGGCGACCGGCACGGTGGCGCTCGACGACTTCGGCGTGCCGGTCGGTCTCTCGCTGACCGCCACCGGGCGCCACTACGCGTTCGACACCGACGCCGACCTGACCGGCGAGCCGACCGGCGGCCTGGTCCAGCGGTACGTCTACGACGCGCAGAGCGACCAGATCAGTTGCGTCTCGTGCGGCAACGCGGCGTCCGCCGCGATCGGCGGGATCGCCCCGCTGACCGAGATGAACCTGATGCAGCAGGGGCCGAACCAGCGGCGCTACCTGTCGACCGCGGGCCACGTGTTCTTCGTGACCTCGACCGCGTTGGTGCCCCAGGACACCAACGGCCTGGTCGACGTCTACGCCTGGCAGGACGGCAAGGTGCAGCTGATCTCGAGCGGCCGTTCGAGCTCCGACGTGCGGTTCGCCGACGCGAGCGCCGACGGCAGCACGGTCTTCTTCTCGACCCGCGACCGCCTGAGCGCGTGGGACGTCGACAGCCGTGCGGACCTCTACGTCGCGCGTCGCGACGGCGGGATCCCCGAGCCGAACGAGCGTCCCGTCGAGGGCTGCGTCGGCGACGCCTGCCAGGGCGACGTCCCGGCCCCGCCGACCCTGCCGTTGCTGGGCACGGCGATCGGCGCCGGCGCCGGCGACGTCCCGCTCGTCCCGTGGAAGCGCACCGCCAAGCGGGTGAGCGTGGCCCGGACGAAGACCGTCCGGGGGACCGCGACGACGTTGCGGGTGAAGGTCCCGGGCAAGGGATCCCTGCGGGTCTCGGGCAACGGCGTGGTCGCGGCGCGCAAGTCCGCCAAGAAGGCCTCGACGGTGCGCGTGCGCGTACGCCTGTCGAGGGCGTCGAAGAAGCGGCTGGCGCGCACCGGTCGTCGCGTGGTGCGCGTCAGCGTGCGCTACCGGCCGACGGACGGAGCGACCCAGACGCTGCGGCGCAGCATCACGTTCCGGACGAAGAAGAAGGCGAAGGGCACGTCGCGGACGTCGTCCTCGCGTACCGCGGGTACGAAGGGTGGTCGCTGAGATGTCGTGGTCGATGCAGCAGGCAGGACGGATCGGTCACGGGCGACGGGCGCTGCGCGCGGCCGTCGCCGTCGCCGCGCTCGCCCTCGGAGCCGTTGCGGCTCCGACCGCGAGCGCGGCCTTCGGGATCGACGGGATGAGCGCCCCGATGGTCGACCAGGGCGGCGACCAGGTGACCCAGGCGGGCGCGCACCCGTTCGCGGTCGAGAACGAGATCGTGGTGACGAAGGTCGACCCGATGACGATCTCGGGGGCCCTCAAGAACGTCGAGGTCGACCTGCCGGTCGGCTTCGTCGGCGACCCGAGCGACTTCCCGACCTGCACGATCCAGCAGCTCGCGAAGTCCGACTGCCCGGTCGCCTCGCAGGTCGGCACGTTCGACGTGACGTTCGCGTTCGGCTACACGGTCGGCCAGGGCCTCTACAACATGGAGGTCCCGCACGGACAGCCGGCGCGGTTCGGCAGCCCGGTCCTGATGGGCACGTCGCTGGTCTACTTCGACGCGCGCGTCCGGCCCGAGGACGACGGGATCAGCGTGGTCTCGAACAACATCTCGCAGGAGCTGCCGATCGCCGCGACCAAGATGCGGATGTGGGGCATCCCGGCGGACCCGGCCCACGACGCGGAGCGGGGCTCGGCGATGGTCCCGGCGCCCCAGCCCGCCGGCATGGCGCCGCGGCCGATGCTGACCACCGCGACCCGCTGCGGCGTCGCTCCGGTCACGCGGATGCGGGCGTCGTCGTGGAACGCGCCGTCGGTCTACGAGGCGGCCGAGTTCACCGGTGAGCCGCTGACCGGCTGCGACGTGCTCGAGTTCCGGCCGCAGGTCAAGGCCCAGCCCGAGCACACGATCGCCGGCGTTCCGGCGGGCTACACCGTCGAGCTGACCCAGGAGCTGAACGACTCCCCGACGGCGCTGGCCTCGGCGCACCTCAAGGACGCGTCGGTGACGCTGCCCGAGGGCGTGACGGTCAACCCGGGAGCCGGATCCGGCCTCGGCGCGTGCAGCGAGCAGCAGTTCGGGCTGGGCCGGGACGGGGCGGCGCGCTGCCCCGCGAGCGCGAAGATCGGCGAGGTCGAGATCGAGACCCCGCTGCTGAACGAGCCGCTGGTCGGCGCGGTCTACCAGGCGGCGCAGTACGCCAACCCGTTCGGGTCGTCGCTGGCGATCTACCTGGAGCCGACGTCCGAGCGCTACGGCGTGACGATGAAGCTGGCCGGCGAGATCGCCACCGACCCGGTGACCGGGCGGGTGACGACGACGTTCCGGGACAACCCCGAGCAGCCGTTCTCCAAGCTGACGCTGACGCTCAAGGGCGGGAGCCGCGCGGTGCTGTCCAACCCCGCGACCTGCGGGACGAAGACCACCGCGTGGACGATCGGCTCGTGGGCGCAGCCCGACGCGCCGGTCCGCGGCAGCGACTCGTTCACGATCGACCGCGCTCCGGCCGGCGGATCGTGCGCGGGCGACCTGTTCGCGCCGACGTTCGGCGCCGGAGCCGTCGATCCGCGCGCCGGGGCGTCGTCGCCGGTCGCGATGACGTTCGCGCGGGGCGACGGCCAGCAGAACCTGGCGTCGATCACCGCCGAGCTGCCCGAGGGCCTGCTCGCGCACGTCGGATCGGTGCCGCTCTGTCCGGCGGCCCATGCGGACGCGGGAGCCTGCGGCGCCGCGTCGCGGATCGGCAACGTGGTCGCCGCGGTCGGCGGGGGCAACGCGCCGCTCGCCGTCCCGCAGCCCGGCAAGGCCGCGACCGGGGCGTTCCTCTCCGGTCCGTACGCCGGGGCGCCGTACTCGCTCAGCCTGGTGATCCCCGCCCAGGCGGGGCCGCTGAACCTCGGCAGCGTGGTCTCGCGGGTGGCGCTGTTCGTCGACCCGCGGGACGCGCACGTCGCCGCGAAGCTCGTCGAGTCGCGGGTCTTCGACCCGGCGGGACGACCGGTGCGGACCGTCGCGGGCCTCCCACAGATCATCGACGGGATCCCCCTGACCTACCGCTCGATCACCGTCACCATGGACCGGCCCGGCTTCATGCGCAACCCGACGTCGTGCGCGCCGAAGGCGCTGAAGGCGACGATCGGGTCGGCCGCCGGAGCGGTGGTCGGTCGTGAGTCGCGGTTCCAGGTCTCCGAGTGCGGCCGGTTGCCGCTGGCGCCGAAGCTGGACCTGCGGTTCGTCGGGTCCAAGCAGGTCGCGAAGGGCAAGCATCCCGGACTCGAGGTGACGATGACGCAGCGGTCGGGCGAGTCGGGTCTGAAGTCGGTCGAGGTCGCGCTGCCGCTGTCGGTCGCGCTCGATCCGCAGAACGCCAAGGCGCTCTGCTCGCCGGCCGACGCGGCGCGTCGGGCCTGCCCGAAGGCGTCGATCGTCGGCCACGCCGAGGCGCGGACACCGATCCTCAGCGAGCCGCTGAAGGGCGACGTCTTCTTCGTCGAGGGGGTCCGTCGCTCCGCTACGGGGCGCGAGATCAAGACCCTGCCGAAGCTGCTGATCACCCTGCGGGGCGCGGTGGCGCTCGACCTCGAGGCCGACTCCACGGTGCGTGACCGCAAGCTGGTCTCGACGTTCGGGTTCATCCCCGACGCGCCGCTCGAGTCGTTCCGCTTGACGATCGACGGGGGGAGGAACGGCATCCTCGAGTCGACCGGCACCGACGGCCGCACGCTCTGCCACAGCACGCAGAAGGTCGAGACGCGGATCCAGGGGCAGACCGGCAAGCGGATCGAGCCGGACTTCCGGATCGCCACGCCGTGCGCGATGCGGGTGCTGACGCGCTCGCTTTCGACGTCGCACCTGACGGTGCGGACGGGTGGCCTGCAGCGCGGCCGCCTGACGGTGACCGGGTCGCACGTTCGCCGGACGTCGCGGTCGATCAAGGCGGCGCAGGTCGCGACGATCAAGCCGCGGCTGACCGCGGCGGGCCGGCGCGCGGCGCGGGCCGGCCGTCAGGTCCAGGCGCGGGTCACGTTCAACCCGTCCGCGAAGGGCAAGAAGACCGTCAAGCGCACGGTCAAGGCGCGGATGGCGCGGAGGTAGGCCGATCGCGGGCGGGAGGCCTCTGGCGCCGGCCAGGGGACCCCGCCCGCCCGGGCGGACGGCGACGTTCGCGCTACCGCCGCGCCCGCACCGTCACCCGCACCGACGCCTTCGAGCGCTCGTCGGCGTCGGCGCCTTGGGTGCGGACCTCGATCCGCACGCGGCGCTTGCCGACCCGGCGCAGGTCGCGGCGCAGGGCCGAGGACAACCGCACGCGGAACGTGCGCTTCTGGCCGCTCTTGACGCGCACGGTGCGTCCGCCGACCCGGCGCGTCCGCGCCTCGCTGCGCGGGCTCGAACGGTACGTCGACCGCGCGGTCACGACCGACCAGCAGCCGCGCGACCCGGCGGACGACGGGCAACGCAGCGTCACGCGGATCCGGCCGCGACGGTCGTACCGGACGCTGCGCTGCTGCTTCGCGCCGCTACCGGCGACGCCCAGGGCGGGCACCGGCGCGGCGGGCGGCTGCGGGCCGTCGAACGGCGGGACCGGGATCGGCACCGGGAGGGGGGCCGGCGGAACGGGCGGCTGCGGCGGGCTCGGGGGCTGCGGGCTCGGATCGACCGGCGGGTCGGGATCGGCCGGGGCCGTGCAGGGGGCCGGCGCGGCGGTGCTCGCGCTGGCGGCGCGACCGACGTAGAGCGCGACGATCTGGCCGTGGCAGACCGGCTCGTCGCCGGCGCGGCGGACGGCGCCGCCCTCGACCCGCGCCAGCCAGGTCCGCTGCGCGCTGTCGCCGGTCACGCCGTTGAGCGCGCGCACCGTGCCGTCGACGACCGACAGGCCGGTCACGCAGCCCGCGGGCTGGGCCGACGACGCGGCGGCCTCGAGCAGCTCCGCGACGGTGGCGCCGACCGGCGCCATCACCCGGCAGACCCGCAGGTCGCGTTCGTCGGTCGCGTCGATCCCGGCGTCGACCACGAGGGCCTGCGGCACGACGGCGCCGTCCGGGACCTTCGGCGACGAGACGGTGCGCGACGGGTCCGCGACGTACCCGGATCCGGTCAGCGCGCGGACGGCTTCCTGGGAGGCGTAGAGGTCGCCCTCGGCGTCGCCGAGGCTCAGCGGGAAGCCCCCCGCGTCCGGACCCGTGGTCAGCTGGTTGGCGATCAGGAAGTCGAGCGGGTTCTGGCTCGCGCCGGTCGTCCACTCGGCGCCCTGGGGGTCGACCCCGCAGGCGTTGAGCGCCATCACGACGGCCGCGGTCGAGTTGATGTTCCCGCTCGGGGCCCACGACGTCGCGATCGCCCCGTTGGAGATCTGTCCGCCGTGGAGGTACGCGAGCCCGCGGACGATCGCCGGGTCGGTCGGGCGGACCCCGATGTCGCAGAGCGCGCCGATCGCCTGAGCCGTCATGTCGATGTCGCCGCGCCAGGAGTCCGCGCGCTCGCTCGGGTCGGTGACGCGGTTCCACGACCACGAGCCGTCGTCGAGCTGGTTGCTGCGGACCACGTCGGCGACCGTGTCGAGCAGCACCTGCGGGGCGGCGGTGCGGCTGAGCGCGAAGAGATTGCCGGTCGCCCCGCTCATCGGGGCGGGATCGCCGAAGTTGCCCTCGATCCGGCCGACGTCGGGGGTCTCGCCGGTCGCGGGGCGGCCATGGTAGATCCCGGCGAGCTGGGCGACCAGGTTCTGGTCGGCCGACAGTCGCGTCGGCTCCAGTCCGATCGCGTGGCCGAGCAGCAGCGCGCGGCTGTAGTCGCTGGCCAGCAACGCCGGCGGGGGCGTGAACGGGTCGGGGCCGGACGGGGTCGTCCAGTCCTCGTCGCCGTCGGGACCGCTGGTCCACAGCGTGCGGTACGCCGCGAGCGCGCTCGGACCGTCCGGCGTCGCCCGGATCGTGTCGGCGTCGCGACCGGCGGCGGTGAGCGAGCTCAGCGCCCAGTCACCGCCGAAGCCGAGGAACCGCCCGTCCGGCGACTGCTGCGCTTCCAGGTAGTCAGCCCCGCGCTCGACCGCGGTCTGGATCTGGGCGGGGGTCGCGGCGCTCGCGGCCGGGGCGCTTGCGGCGAGGCCGGCGAGGGCGATGCCGACAAGGACCGCTCCGCGTCGCGCGCGGAATGATCGGAACGATCGGGAGGATGGAAGCTGCATGCGGGATTCCTGTCTTCCAGCGACGGGACTCCGCACGGCGAGCGCGGATCCGGCCGTCTGGACGCGAGACGGGGTGGACGAAGCGGCCACGGTCGGATCTTCGGGCTCGGGATCGTCCGGTCGGCTCGCCTTCCCGGGACGCTCGCGCGCCCAGTGGCTTCCGGTGGCGCTCCTCTGCGGGAGGCCCCTTGTGAGCTGCCGTCCCCCATACCGCTGCGCGTCAGCCCCGGATTCGCACCGGAGTTCCCCGCTCGTGGACGCCGACAACGGTAGCAGCCGATCGATCGAGCGATTCGACGCACGGACGGCGGAGCGGTGGTCCCGCCCGTGCTACCTTCGGTCCCGAATATTCAGCGGATCGTGGACGAGGGAAGACCGGTGAGAGACCGGCGCGGACCCGCCACTGTGAGCGAGAAGACCGCCGCACGCATGCGGTGCAGCCACTGGGGGACCCCTGGGAAGGCGCGGCGGCTTGGACTCGTGAGCCAGGAAACCTGCCCGGTCCGGCAACGTCGAGCACCCTTCGGGATACGGGGGAGGACAGATGGCTCGCTCCATCGCGGCTGGCTTCGGGCTCGCTGCCACCACCATCATCGCCAGCCTCGCGGCGGCCGCCACCGCGCCAGCCGCGCCGAGCGACCAGCGGATTCGGATCGAGGGCCGCAGCGCGACCCTCTTCGAGGGCCCGGTCCGGACCGACGGTCATACGATCAAGGCGGCGAGCGACAACCGGCCGCGACCGTGTGACGGCAGCGCATCGGGCGGCGGTCCGAACGCGACCCCGACCGCGGCGGCCGACGACGCGATGCGGCTGACCGGCCAGACGTTCGACGGGCGCTGGGGGTCGCACCAGGACTACTTCGTCACCCGTTTCGGCCCCGACGGACAGGAACCCGGCAGCGCCGCCTACTGGGGGATCGTCGTCAACGGGATCTACACCTCGGTCGGCGGTTGCCAGTACCGGCTGAAGCCCGGCGACCAGACGCTCTGGCTCTACGACGCGTTCAACGCCAAGCCGCAGCTCCGGCTCGACGGCCCGGGCAGCATCGGCGAGGCGACCGCCGCGGTCGAGGGCGGCCCGAGCGTCGCGCCGGTTCAGCAGGTCTTCACCGTCGGCCTGGCGCAGCCGTTCCCGGTCAGCGTCCAGCAGAGCGTCAGCCGCGGCGACGTCGGCGCACCGGGCGCGCGGGGTCCGGCGGCCGGCGTGATGGTCGCCCCGGTCGTCACCGACGCCACCGGCTGGCAGGCGGTCGTCCGCGGCGGCGCGGGCAGCGTCGTCACCGGACCCGACGGTCGCGCCACGCTCTCCTGGGACACGCCGGGCTGGAAGCGGATCAAGGCCGACGGCGACGGCTTCGTGCGGTCCAACCGGCTCGACGTCTGCGTGCTCCCCTGTGGTCCGGCGCCCGCGGACGCGCTCGCCCGGACCGCCCCGCCGACCACGCTGCCGGCTCCGGACCCCGGGACCGGCACGGGCAGCGGCTCGCTGGTCGACGGCAGCAGCGGCAGCAGCAGCGGGGACGGCGGCGGTCGCGCGCTGCCGACGATCACGCTCGGCCCGTCGAAGGTCGACGGCCTGCGGGTCACCACCGACGGCCACGCGTCGGGCCGCGTCGGCGTGCGCTGGACGGTGCAGGGCGCTCCGCTGCGGGCCTGGCGGATCGAGTCGCGGACCAAGCGGCGCAAGCCGGGCGGACGCTGGTCGACCGAGGCCCGCGGCAGCGACGAGACGACGGCGATGCTCGACCTGCCGACCGGCCGGACCGCCGAGCTCCGGGTTCGGCTGACGGGCGCGTCGGGCGTGACCGTCACGCGCAAGCTGCCGAGCGTCGTGGTCCCCGTCGACGATCGCCTGCGGTCGGTGCGGTTCGGCGGCCGCTGGGCCCGTGATCGAGACGTGCGCGCGTGGCGTCTGACCACCACCAGGATGCGCAAGGGCGCCACGGTGAAGACCCGGATCCGCGCCGGCCGGCCGACGCTCGTCGTCCGCTCCGACCGGCGGACCGCGCGGATCGAGATGCGCGTCGGCAACGGGAAGCCGCAGCGGCTGAAGGTGCGCGGCCGCAAGGACGGCCGCACCGTGTTCGTGACGGGCCGACGGTCGAAGAAGACCGCGACCGTCCGCGTGAAGGTGCTGTCGGGGACCGTCCACGTCGACGGGGTGGCCGCCCGGCCGTGACCCGCGGCGTCGTCGATCGGGGGATCCGGGGTCCGGACCGTGCCGCCGCGTGGCCGGCGGCGTGCGTCCTGGCGCTGCTGATCGGCGTGCTCGTGGTCGCCGGCGGCCTCGGTGACGGGCGGCTTGCCCCCGCGCCCGCCGCAGCCGCGGACGCCAAGCCCGGCCAGCGGAGCGAGGCCCGGCTCGACGACCTGGTCGGGTTCCTCCAGGACACCCAGAACGACGATGGCGGCTACGGCGGGTCGCCCGGCGCGGCGTCCGATCCGCTGATCAGCGCCTGGGTCGGGATCGGCCTGGCGGCGGCGGGCATCAACCCGCAGGACCAGAAGCCCCCGGGCGCGCGTTCGACCAGCGTCGCCTCGTACCTGGCCAAGCAGGGCCCGGCCCGGACCGGCGGCGCGCCGCCGGTCACCACCGAGTACGCGCGGATCGGGATGTTCGTCAACGCGGCGGGGATGGACCCCCGCAAGTTCGGCGGACGCGACTACGTGGCGCCGCTGCTCGCCCGGCAGGCGACCGTCCCGGCGACGGTCGGCGACGTCGGGGTGCCGCCGGGGTGGTTCCCGCACGCCGACGGTGGCACAGTCCCCGGGGTCAACGACACGATCTTCGCGGTCTTCTTCCTGACGGGCCTGCAGGACCGGTCGGTGCGTCCCGCGATCCAGCGGGCGACGGACGCGATCATCGCGATGCAGCGCCCCGACGGCACCTGGCCGGCGACCCGTCCCGGCGACGGGGTCAACGTCGACATGACCGGCGCGGCGGTCCAGGCGCTGTGCGCGGCCGGGCGCTGCGGGGAGGACCCGGTCAAGCGGGCGATCGCCTACCTGCGCCAGAGCCAGCAGTCCGACGGCGGCTGGCAGGCCGGCGACCTGGGCGGCGAGCTCGCCGGTCAGTCGAACGCGGGCACCACGCCGTGGGTCGTCCAGGCGCTCTGGGCGGTCGGCGAGGACCCCGCGAAGTGGAAGCCCGCCGGGAAGGACCCGCTGCAGTTCCTGGCGGGATTGCAGCGCCGCGACGGCAGCGTGATGTGGCGGGCGTCGCAGGACATGAACCCGACCTGGATGACCGCCTACGCGGCTCCGGCGTTCGCCGGACACGCCTGGCCCGTCCCCGCGCCCCCGCGGGCGGCCGAGGTCAAGGCGGCCAAGCAGGCCAAGGCCGAGAAGCGGGCCGCCGCCAAGCGAGCCGCGGCGCGCCGGATCGAGGCCGAGCGGACGGCGGGCAACGCGGGCGAGGCGGCCGACGGCGACGGCGCGACCGCGACCGGCGGCGGGGGCCGCGGCGCCGATCTGTTCTCGCGCCCGCAGCCGCAGAGCCTGGGCGACACGACCGGCGGCGTGCGCGACACGGAGCGCGAGCAGGAGCGGCAGGAGAGCACGAAGGGCGACGACGGCGCCACCGGCACGGCGGCCGCGTCCGGCGTCGGCGACGACGGCGGGGTCGAGAACGCGCCGCCGTCGCCGGAGCCGCCCGCGGCCGAGAGCCCGGGCGTCGGCCGGCTGATCAGCGGCCAGGTCGTCGAGGCGCCCCGCGGAACCGAGGGACGGCAGTTGGACGACGCCGTGGCGGCCGGCCTGCGGACCGCCCAGGCGGGCGGCGCCGCGACGCCCTGGGCCGCGACGGCGCTCGGCGGGGCGATCGCGCTCTGCATGCTTATCGGGATGCGACTCGAGACGCGACCGGGGTCGCGGTGGGGACGGTGAACGTGCGAGGCACGGCGACGGATCGGTGCGGAACGACGCAGGACGGCGCGCGGCCCGCGCAGAGCGGGGCGCGGCCGGGCCGAACCCGGCGATCCTTGGTCGCGCTCGTCGCGGCGACCGCCGCGATCAGCGGCTGCGGCGTCGGCGCGGGCGAGACCCCCGAGGACGTCGGACTGCGGGTGACCGATCGCTTCGGCAGCGAGGTCGTGGTCGACCGGCCGCGGGCCGAGGTCGAGGGCGAGGACACCGTGGTCCGCCTGCTCCAGCGCAACGTCCCGATCGAAACCGACGCTGGCGGGACGTTCGTGTCGGCGATCGACGGCCGGGTCGGCGGCGAGGCCGCGGACGGCTCGACCCCGTACTGGGTCTTCTTCCGCAACGGCGTGCTGAGCGACAAGGGCGCCGCGGGGGTGCAGGTCGCCGACGGCGACCGGATCTGGTGGGACCGTCACGACCAGCGGATCGCCAACGTCCAGGGCGTCGTCGGGTCGTTCCCGATGCCGTTCACGGCGCGTGAGGACGGCGAGCCGCCCGCGGTCGAGCTCGGCTGCGTCGACGTCGCCGCTGCCGCCTGCCGGATCGCCGGCGAGCGCCTGACCGCGGCGGGCGTCGCGGTAACCGCCGCCGAGCTCGCCCCGCAGTCCGCGCCCAATCGGTTGCGCGTGCTCGTCGGTCCGTGGGACGGGATCCGACGGGATCCGGTCGCCGCGCGTCTGGAAGCCCCCCCGAGGACCTCGGGCGTGCTGGCGCGCGTGCGCGACGAGCGGTTGATCCCGTACCGGGCGGACGGTACGGCGGCCCCGACGATCGGGGCCGGATGGGGGCTGATCGCGGCTACGCGGGTCCGGCGCGAGCCGATGACCTGGGTCGTCAGCGGACGGACCGCGCTCGACGCCCAGTCGGCCGCCGAGCTGCTGACCGCCGACGTGCTCGACGGGGCCTTCGCCCTGCTCGTCCGCGATCGCGCGCCCCGGCCGCTGCCGTTCCCGGCGGCGGAGTGAGTCCCGGGCTCGCACCCGGCCGTCCGTCCTCGGCGGCGGCGGGAACCACGGCCCCCGCCGCCACGTCGCGCCGTCGCGGGCGCGCCGGCCGCGACGTGCTGGTCGGCCTGGCGTCGATCGCCTACCGGCGGCGCGCGACGGCGCTGCACGCGGCCCGGCCGGCGGTCGCGGCCGTCTACTGCGCCGCGCTCGGCGCGCTGACGCTGGCGATCTCGAATCCGCTGCTGCTCGGGGCCACGCTGATCAGCGTGCTCGCGGTCGGGACGCTGACCGGCGCCCTGCCGAGCCAGCGGCGGGCGATGGTCGTCGCGCTGCCGCTGGCCGTGCTCGTGCTGCTGGTCAACGTGCTCGTCAGCCACCACGGCCTGACGGTGCTGCTGCGCCTCGGCGAGTGGCCGGTCGTCGGTCGGGTCGACGTCACCGCGGAGTCGCTCGCCGCGGGTGGCGTGCTGGCGCTGCGCGTGATCGTGGTGATCCTGGTCGGCGTGCTCGCCGCGGTCACGGTCGACCCGGACCGCCTGCTGACCGCCGCCCGGCGCTGGTGGCCGGCCGGCGCGCTCAGCTCGGCGCTCGCGCTGCGGGTCGTCCCCGTGCTCGCCCGCGACGGCGCGCGGCTCGCCGACGCGCGGCGCTGCCGCCCCGACGGCGTTCCCGGAGCCCACGACGACCGCCGCGCCCGGCTGCTGGTGCTGCGTGCGGTGACCGCGTCGGTGCTCGACCGGGCGAGTGACCTGGCGGCGACGCTCGAGCTGCGGGGGCACGGGCTGCGCCACCGCCCGACGCGGGTCCGACCGCCGTGGTCGCGCCACGACCGGGCGTTCCTCGGGTCGACGCTGGTGCTCGTGGGCGTGGCGGCCGTCGCGCTGGTGTCGGGCGCCGGACGGCTGACCACCGACCCGCGGCTGGAGACGCCGGACGGGGCGCTGCCGCTGGTCCTGGCCGCGCTGGTGCCGCTGGCCGCGCTGGCGCCGCTGCTGAACCGCACGGGGACGTCGGCGTGACCGCCGCGCGCTCGCCCGCGAATCCGGCGGGGCCCGAGCCCGAGGACCGTGCCGCGACGCCGGACGGCCGGACCACGACGCCGCCCGCGCTCGCCTTCGAGCGCGTCGGCTATCTCTACCCGGACGCGACCATCCCGTCGCTGGCCGACGTCTCGTTCACCGTCTGCCCCGGCGAGTTCGTGGTCCTGGTCGGCGCGTCGGGATCCGGCAAGTCGACGCTGCTGCGGGCGGCCTGCGGACTGGCGCCGCACCACCAGGGCGGCACGCTGTCGGGGCACGTGCGGGTCGCCGGACAGGACACCCGCGACGCCGGGCCGGCCGAGCTGGCCGAGCGCGTCGGCACGGTGCTCCAGGACCCCGAGACCCAGGTCGTGCTGAACACGGTGCGGGCCGAGCTGGCGCTGCCGCTGGAGCTGCGCGGTCGTGCGCCGGCGTCGATCGCCCGGGCCGTCGAGGAGGTCGCGCTGGCGCTCGGGATCGAGGCGCTGCTGGACCGCGGCACCCACGAGCTGTCCGGCGGCGAGCTGCAGCGGGTGGCGCTCGGGGCCGCGTTGGCGCCGGGCGGAGCCGGCGGCGCGCTGCGGCTGTTCCTGCTCGACGAGCCGACGTCGCAGCTCGACCCGGTCGCCGGCGACGAGCTGGTCTGGCTGCTGCGACGCCTGAACGAGGAGCACGGCTGCGCGGTGCTGCTGGCCGAGCACCGCCTTGACCGCTGCCTGCACCACGCCGACCGGGTGCTCGCGATGGACGGCGGCCGGATCGTCTGCGACGCGCCGCCGAGCGCGTTCCTGGCGTGGGCGGCCGACGCGGCGCCGGACCTGCTGCCGCCCGCGGCCCGGATCTTCCGGGTGGCAGGTCGGTCGCTGCTGCCGGTCGGGGTCAAGGACGCCCGGGACGCGCTGCGGCGCGAGCCGGCCGTGGGCCCGACGTCGGTCGAGCCCGCCGTGGCCACCGCGCCCGCGGACCGGTCCCGCTGGTGGCGACGCGCGCGTGAGGCAGAGACGACCGGCGGCCCGGCGATCGCCACCCGTGGCCTGTGGCGGGAGATCGCCGACGGGCCGACGGTGCTGCGCGGCATCGACCTGCGCGTCGATCCAGGCGAGCGGATCGCGTTGATGGGCCGCAACGGCGCCGGCAAGTCGACGTTGCTGCGGGTCCTGGCCGACCTCGACGACCCGACCGGTGGACGGATCGACCGCGCCGGACCGTTCGGCCTGCTGCCGCAGAACCCGAACGACATGCTGCTCCACGACCGGGTCGGCGATGAGGCGCCGGCCCACGCCCTCGGGCTCGTGGGTCTGAGCGATCTGGTCGATCGCCATCCGCGCGAGCTGTCCGGCGGCGAGCGGCAGCGGCTGGCGCTGGCGGTCGTGCTGGGCGGGACGACGGCTCCCGCCGCGCTCGGGCTCGACGAGCCGACGCGGGGGATGGACCACGTCGCGCTGACCGCGCTGCAGGCGGAGCTACGACGGCTCGCGGGCGAGGGGACGGCGGTGATCGTCGCGACCCACGACGTCGAGTTCGCGGCCACGTTCGCGGAACGCGTGGTGCTGATGGCCGACGGTCGCGTGATCGCCGACGGCCGCCCGGCCGACGTGCTCGCGGGCGGCTGGTACTTCGCCACCCAGGCGGCCCGGATCCTCGGCGTGCCCGGCGTCGTGACCGCCGAGCAGGGCGGCGCGTGGCTGGGCCGCCGAGACGGAGGCGAGCCGGCATGACCGTCGGGTCGCTCGTGCCGAGGGAGGCGGACGGAGGATGACCACCGCCCTGCCGTCGCTGATCGTGGTGGCACTGACGCTCGTCGTGACGGGCTGGTGGTACGAGCGCACCCGGCCCAGCGCCCGCGTGCTGGCCCTGGTCGCGACGCTGGCCGCGTTGGCAGCGATCGCCCGGGTCGCGTTCGCGCCGTTGCCGAACGTCAAGCCGACCACCGACATCGTGCTGTTCGCGGGGATCGTGCTTGGCGGCGCGCCGGGCTTCGCGGTCGGGGCGATCACCGCGCTGGCGTCCAACGTGGTCTTCGGCCAGGGCCCGTGGACCGTCTGGCAGATGCTGGCCTGGGGGTCGTGCGGGCTGCTCGGCGCCGGCCTGGGCGCCGTGGTCCGTGGCCCGATCAACCGCTGGGTCCTGGCCGCGATCTGCGCGTTCGCGGGCGTCATGTTCGGGGTGATCATGAACGTCTCGACCTGGCTCTCGTTCACGGGTGGCGGCGTCGACGAGGCGATCGTGATCGCCACCACCTCGGCGCCGTTCGACGTCGCGCACATCGCCGGCAACGTGGTCTTCGCGCTGGTCTTCGGCCCCGCGATGCTCGGCGCGCTGCGCCGCACCCGCGCGCGGGCGGAGGGCCGGTTCGTCGACGAGCTGCCGGAGGTCGCGCGGCCCACCGCGTAGGCTGGGCGGACGATGGCCGACGATCCTCAGACCCCGCCCAGCGACCTGTCGAACGCGCGGATCGCGGACCTCTTCGACGAGCTCGGCGACCTCTACGAGCTGGACGGCGCGGTAGTCCACCGCGTGATGGCGTACCGCAACGGCGCGAAGGCGATGCGCGACGCGCCGCGCTCGATCGCCGCGCTGACCCGGGCGGGTACGGTCACCGAGCTGCCGGGCATCGGCAAGACCCTGGCCGAGAAGCTCGAGGCGCTGCTGACCACCGGAGAGATCCCGGCGCTGACCAAGCTGCGCGCCAAGATCCCGGACGGGCTGCGGATGATCACCCGGCTGCCCGGCCTGGGTCCGAAGCGCGCCAAGCGGCTCCACGCCGAGCTCGGGATCGACGGTCCCGAGGCGCTGCGCGCGGCGATCGCGGACCAGCGGATCCGCGCGCTGTCGGGGTTCGGACCGAAGTCCGAGGAGAAGCTGCTGGCCGCGCTCGACGCGGCGGGTGACGACCTCTCGGGGCCGAAGCGCGAGCTGCTGTCGAAGGCGCTGCCGATCGCCGAGCAGCTCGTCGCCGAGCTGCGGGACCGCGGCGCCGCGGTCGGCGTCCACCGGGTCGAGATCGCCGGCTCGGCGCGGCGCCAGGCCGACAGCGTGCACGACCTCGACCTGATCGCCACCGCCGACGACGCCGAGGGCCTGGTCGAGATCTTCGCGTCGTCGGAGCTGATCGACGACGTGCACCGCCGCGGGACCAACGGCGCCAGCGCCAACACCCACACGGGACTGTCGGTCGACCTGCGGGTGGTGGCCCCCGACCAGTTCGGCAACCTGCTGCAGCACTTCACCGGGTCGAAGGCCCACAATGTGGCGATCCGCGAGGCGGCGGTCAAGCGCGGGCTGCACGTGTCCGAGTACGGAATCCTCGACGACGCCACCGGGGAGACCGAGCGGTTCGCGACCGAGGAGGAGGTCTACGCGCGGCTCGGCCTGCCGTGGATCCCGCCGGAACTGCGCGAGAACCGCGGCGAGCTGCAGCTCGAGCGCGTCCCGAAGTTGATCGAGCTCGAGGACCTGCGCGGCGACCTGCACATGCACACCACGGCCAGCGACGGCCGCGGCAGCATCCGCGACATGGTCGACGCCGCGCGGGCCCTCGGGCACGAGTACATCGCGATCACCGATCACTCGGCGTCCCACGGGTTCGGCGACCACGTCACGCCCGACCAGCTCCGGGCGACGATCGAGGAGGTCCGCCGGCTCAACGACGAGCTCGACGACTTCACGGTGCTGGCGGGCAGCGAGGTCAACATCCTCACCGACGGGTCGCTGGACTACGACGACGAGCTGCTCGCCGAGCTGGACTGGGTGGTGGCGTCGGTCCACACGGCGTTCGGCAGCGACCCGACCGGCCGGATCATCGCGGCCTGCGAGCATCCGTCGGTCGACGTGATCGCGCACCCGACCGGGCGGCTGATCGAGAAGCGCACCGCCTACGACCTGGACGTCGACGCGATGATCGAGGCGGCGGCGCGGACCGGAACCTTCCTCGAGATCAACGGCTCGCCGCGGCGTCGCGACCTGCACGACGTGCACGCCCGCCAGGCGAAGGACGCCGGGGTGCTGCTGGTGATCGATTCCGACGCGCACGGCCCGGAGACCCAGGAGAACGTGCGCTGGGGCATCGCGACCGCGCGCCGCGCGTGGCTCGGGCCGGACGACGTCGCCAACACCCGTCCCTGGCCCGCCCTGCGGAAGCTGCGCAAGGGCGGGCGGTAGCGACGCCGGCCCGCTCCCCCGTCCCGGGAAGGATCGGGCGGTCCGACCGGCTCAACTTCTCCAGGACGTTCGGTCCGTAAGCAGCTCGACGACCTGTCCGGCGCGCTCGGTCACCGCGAGGTCTCGTCGGCGGATCGCGGAGATCCAGACCGAGCTGTCGGCCAGCGCGATCACCCCGGACTCCCGGAGCCGTGCCCTCGCATGCGCCACAGGTCCTCGAGTGTCATATCGGTCTCGAGCTTCCAGACCGCCTTGCGTGCTTCGCGCTTGAGGACTTCGTCCAGCGCCACGCGGACCGTTTCCGCCGTCGTCTTGGTGCCGAGCGCTTCCCGCGCGTCCTGCACGACGTCGGGGTCGAGCGATATCGAGGTCCGGATCATCTTCACCATCGTATGCCTCTCTGCGTCAGAGGTGGCTTGCGAAGTGTGATGTATTGTCTTCAATCTTGCAACGCGGGTGTACGGCGGCACGGACGGGTGCGATCCGCCGCGCCTGGCGGCAGAATCGCACCCTAATCGAGCCGGGGTTCGGTAGAGCAGGAACGCAGGGCCCGGCTTCCGTCAGCGCCGCTCCGCACAGAGCCGCGGTCCGCAGACCACGAGCCGCGGCTACCGCTTGGTGCCGCGCACCTTGACCGTGGTGGTCCCCGTGCGGAGCTCGGACCGGCCGGCGCCGGCGAGCTGGACCCGCAGCGTGACCCTGGAACCGCGCTGCAGGCTGCGCTTGAGCGTGCCCTTGGCGACGAGCGTCACGGTCCGGCTCTTGCCGGCCTTCACCGTCACCGCGCGCCGGGTGGCGATCGTCCTGCCGCCGCGCTTGACCGTGATCTTGACCTTGCAGGAGCCGGCGCCCTTGGCGCAGCTCAGCCGGAACGGCACGCGGCCGCTGCGGGTGGCCTTCAGCGACCGGCGGGCGACCGTGATCCGCGGCGTCGCCGTGCTCTTCGGCGCGGTCGGCGCCGGGACGGCCACCGGGACCGGGACCGGGATGCCGACCGGGACCGGGCTGACCGCGCCCGGGTCCAGGTTGGTCGGGGCCTCGGGCGCCGGGGCCTCGGTCTCGGGCTCCGGCGCCGGCTCGACCACGATCGGCTGCGGCTTCACGCCCGGGTCGAACGTCAACGCCGGGAACTGCGTCGGCTCGACGTGGCCGTCGAGCAGCCGCTCGACCGCGTAGGCGAAGCCGACGAGCTTGGCGTCGTCCCACGCCCGCCCCTGGAGCTGCAGCGAGACCGGATGGCCGTTCTCGTTCTTCCCGACCGGCACGATCACCTCGGGTGCGCCCGACGCGGACGCGGGAGCCGTCGCGAACGCGCCGCCGAGCGCGAGCGAGTCGTTGGAATGGAAGTCCGATGTGTTGTTCGGGTAGATCACGGCCTCGACGTCCGCGTCGTCCATCCACTGCTTCAGACGCGCTTGGTACTCGGTCCGCTGGTCGCGGATCGCCTGGACCTGTGCCCGGGTCATCCGGCCGCTGGTCGTCGGGTTGCTCGATCGGTTGTAGGGCAGCTTGAGCTGCGAGTCCTGGATCTCGGCCGGGGTCTTGTACGGGGACTCCGGGTGGGCCTCGATCCAGCGGGCCCAGCCCTCGGTCCCGGTGCTCGCGCCCGGCGCCGACGGGCTCGGCGGCGAGGACGGGGCGTTCGGCATCGGCACCAGCGTCGCGCCGGCCTCGCGGAACGCGTCGAGCGCCGCGTTGGAGACCTCGAGCGAGCCGGGGGTCCCGTAGCTCGTCGTGGCGAACGTGCTGGGCAGGTAGCCGAACCGCTTGCCCTTCATCGCGGCCGCGTCGAGCACCGACGTCCAGTCGGCCGGCCGCTTGGCGTCGGCATCGCCGGCCACGGTCAGCTCGTCGTTCGGGTCGGTTCCCGTCGTGTAGTTGAGGATCGACGCCAGGTCGGCGACCGAGCGGGCCATCGGACCGGCGTAGTCGCGGGTGAAGTTCAGCGGCATCACGCCGGAACCCGAGCTCATGCCGTCGGTCCCGCGCAGCGAGACCAGCGAGCTGGCCCCCGACGGGGCGTTCAGCGAGACCCCGGTCTGGCTGCCCATCGAGAAGGCGGCGAAGCTCGCGGCGACCGCCACGCCGGAGCCGCCGGACGAGCCCTGCGACGTCGATGACGGCTGGATCGCGTTCCAGACCTGTCCCCAGGCGCTCTCTGAGTGGCGGCCCGAGTTGGCGTACTCGGACATGTTCGCCTTGCCGAGGATCACGGCCCCGGCTTCGCGCATCTTGCCGACCTGGAACGCGTCCTTCGTCGGCCGGAAGCCCTCGAAGACCAGCGAGCCGTTGGTGGTGGGCATGTCCTTCGTGTCGTAGAGGTCCTTGACCGCGACGGGGATCCCGAGCAGATCGGTGTCCTTGCCCTGCGCGCGGGCGACGTCGGCCTTGCGGGCCTGCTCCATGGCGTCGTCGGCGACGTGGATGAACGACTTCAGCCCCCGCTGCCCACGGTCGTAGGCGGCGATCCGGTCGAGGTAGGCGCGAGTGATCTCCTGCGAGGTGGTGCGCCCGGCGCGCATGTCGTCCTGCAACTCGGTCAGCGTCTTGCCGACCACGTCGTACGGCGAGCTGGTCTTCGGCTCGGGCTCGACCGGGGCGGGCGCGGGCTGCGGCGGCTGGACGGTCTCGCAGGTCGCGGGCAGTGCTGCGTCGATCAGCTCCAGGTTCCAGTTGGCGATCGTGCAGAGCTCGGCGGTCGAGAGCCCGTCGAGGTCCGGGTCGGCCGCCAGGTCCGCGGCCCCGGTCTGCACCGCCTGGATCTGTGCGCCGGCCGTGGCGGTGGTGTCGCGCAGGCCGATCACGACGAACTGGGCCAGCGATCGCGTCTCGCCGGGTTGGAGCATCAGGCGGCGCACGTAGCCGTGGAAGTTGGCCTCGTGGCCGGTCGTCGGCAGCACCTGCTCGAAGGGGTTGCGGTGCTGGTTGCCGAGCCGCAGCAACCCGCCGGTCGACGACCCGCCGGCGTTGCCGATGACGGTCGCCGAGGTGCCGTTCTGCGTCGGCCCGGAGGTCGGGGTCGTGGCGGCCGCGGTCGGGGTCCCGACCATCGCCCACGAATCGGCGGACGTCACGTCGGTGTCGCCGTTGGAGGTCGCCAGCACCCGCGCTTGGGAGGCCTGGAACGCGGGGTTGGTGTCGCTCGACTGACCGAGGATCCCGCCGAACGAGACCTCGACGGTGACCGGGGCATTGGTCCGGTTGGTGAAGCTGTCGACCCACCGGGCCCAGTTGGCGGACCGCTCGATCTTCAGGTTGCGGCTGACGTCGACGCCGGACACGCGCACCGGGGTGGTGGTGGCGAACTCGTCGAGGCCGTCGAACTTCAGACCGAAGCCGCGCAGCAGCTCGCCGTCCAGGCGGTCGGGCTTGGTGCCCGAGACGCTGACCTTGATCCCGCCGTAGCCGAGCAGCGAGCTCTGGTTGGTCGAGCGGATCGAGCCGGTGTCGACGCCCGGCATCGCGGTGTCGTTGACGGCCCACGACTCGCCGTTCTGGGCGCTGACGTAGTTGATCGCCGAGGCGCCTGGCACGACGACGAGCGTCGCAGCGACGGTTGTCAAGGCGATCGCGCCTCGCGAGCGGCGGCGACTGCGGCGGCGGCGGGTGGCGGGGGACGAGGGGGTCGGTCGGGACATCGGCGGCTCCGTGAGGGCAGGGTCGGCGTGGCGCGCACGCCGCTGGTGGACGCCGGATCCACGGGGCGGAAAGCGCCCGGGAAACGGCGGATCACAAGGATCGCCGCGCGTCCTCCGTACACCGCCTGGACCGATGTATGGCCTTTGCAACTAGCCGGTTGGACGGTGGGAGCAACCGTGCGTTGCGTGACGCAGCGCACGGAGCGGCGCACCGGACCGCTGGTATTCGCCCGCGCATCGCCCGCGGGCCCGGGATTCGTGCGACCGGGCCGGCGTCGCGGACGGGCCCGGTCCGGCGAGCTCCCCGCAGTAGCATGCCGCCGATGAAGCCCACGCGAGAAGCGGTCACCGAGGTCACGGTCGAGTTGCGGTACCGGGACCTCGACACGCTCGGGCACGTCAACCAGTCCGTCTACCACGTGCTGCTGGAGGACGCCCGGATCGCCTTCCTGCGGTCGCTGTTCGGCAACCACCCGCGGATGGTGGTGGCCCGCGTCGAGATGGACTACCGGCACGAGGTGCGGATCGCGGACCGGGTCGTGACGGTGACCACCGCGGTCGAGCGGGTCGGCGGCTCGAGCATGACCCTGACGTCGCGGATGACGACGCCCTCGGGGACCGTGGCGGCGGAGGCGGTGACCGTGCTGGTCACCTGGGATCCGGAGCAGCGGACGTCGCGCCCGCTGTCCGACGACGAGCGTGCGGCGCTGTCGGGCGTGCTGGTCGAGGGCTGAGCGCGGGTGGCGGCTCGCGTTGGGGCGGCGCGGCTCGCGGCGGGTCAGCCGTCGGCGTGTCGCGCCGGTGAGTCGTCCCCAGAACGACGAACGGCCCGCCGAAGCGGGCCGTCCACGGGCCGTCACCCGGAGGTGACGGTCACCGAAAGTCGAGGCGTCTTAGATGACGTCGACGTTGGTGGCGTTCGGGCCCTTCGGGCCGGTCTCGGCGTCGAAGGAGACCTTCGCGCCTTCGGCCAGCGTCTTGAAGCCGCTGCCGTTGATGGCGGAATGGTGGACGAAGAGATCCTTACCGGCTTCGTCGGGCGTGATGAACCCGAAGCCCTTCTCCTCGTTGAACCACTTAACGGTGCCTGTGGCCATGTGATGTCCCTCCGTGGGGTGTTGTGCAACGGCGCGGAGGGTGCTGATGCAACGACTGCGAACGCTGGCACTGCTTCGCCGGACCCTTGTGGTCCGACACGACGCCTGAAGCATGGCACAAATCACGCGTCGTGCGTAGCGGGTTTGCCAGGGGTCGTCGACGGACGCGAATCGCCGACCCAGAAGCGGGGTCCTGCGCCGCGTCGTGCGACCCGGTCCTTGGGGTTGGCCAGGGAGCAGCGGTCGAGCGACAGGCACCCGCAGCCGATGCAGTCGGTGAGCCCGGCCTTGAGGCGCTCGAGCTCGTCGATCCGCTCGTCGATCCGCGCGCTCCAGCTCCTCGAGAGGCGGGCCCAATCGCGCCGGGACGGTACACGATCGGTGGGCAGGCGCGCGAGCTCGCCGGCGATCTCCTCGAGGCTCAGGCCGATCCGCTGGGCGAAGACGATGAACGCGATCCGCCGAGCGACCGGCCGGCTGTACCGCCGGTGGCTGGCGCCGGTCCGCTCCGACGTGATCAGGCCGCGGTCCTCGTAGTAGCGCAGCGCCGACGGCGCCACGCCCGTGCGTTCGGAGAGGGCGCCGATCGTCAGGAGCTCGGTCATTCCTCCAGCAGATCACGGTCCGCCAGATATTTCAAGCGCGCTTGAGTTTTGCGCGCGCCGGCAGCTACGCCCCGGCGTCGTAGACCGCCTGGCACAGCACCGACGTGCCCGGCAGCTCCGCGGCGGTCCGGTCGGCGACGGCGGCGGCGATCTGATCGGCGGTGTGCCGCGCTCCGTCGTAGACGACGACGATCGACTCGTCGCCCACGTCCAGGTAGGTCGACGCGCCGAGCGGGGTGTAGCGGGTCGCGCCGATCCCGATCAGCACGTGGCTCGGCCGTCCGGCGTCGAGCAGGTAGCGGCCGACCGGCTCCAGCGGCGTGTCGTCCGATCCGGCCTGGTGGCGCAGCCGGTCGACGATCCAGTCGAGCAGCGTACGGCCGTAGTACGAGTAGCCGGGCAAGGGGCTGTCCTCGCCGTAGGCGTCGACCCGATCGCCGCGACGCAGGAAGCTCGCCAGCCGGAAGCTCGCCGTGGCGCCGTCCGGGTCGAGCTCGGTGGCCGGCAGCAGGTCGCGCGCGAGGCCCTTGCTGTCGGGGCCCCAGTTCTTCTTCTCGCTGATCTTGCGCGCGCCGGGGCGGCGGATCGAGCAGTCGTTGAACGCGCCGATCGCCTCGGGCGTCAGCGAGACCACGCCCGTGTCGTCGTAGGCCACGGCGCAGATCACGCCGACCTCCGGCTCGATCTGCAGGTGCAGCGGCTCGTCCGAGATCGGCTTGGCGATCCGGTCGTGCGACAGCGGGAAGGTGCCGAGGAACGTCTCGCCCCCGGGGACGTAGAACGGGAAGATCCCCTTCGGCGCCTCGGCGGCGGCCGCGACGCGCACGAAGTCCTCGGCTTCCCCCGCTTGCTCGAGGTGTCCGGCGAAGTTGCCGGCCACCCCGAAGCCGAAGAGCGTGTCGAGCCGATCGATCGGGAGAGTCGTCACGCCGAGCGACGATACCCGCCGTGCCCCGGGCGAGCGGCTCGCGCGTCGGGTTCTGACGAGCAGTTCGCCAGAACCCGACGCAGAGGCCGGAGCATCTCGACCCGCTCACCGCGTCGTCCGATTTCCGCCAGCGAACGGCCCGCGTAGCTGCAACGGTGTCGGTGTGGAACTCGACCCCGAACGGATCTGGAACGCGTTGCGCACGAACGATCCGCGGTTCGACGGCGCGGTCTTCTGCGGGATCACCTCGACCCGGATCTACTGCCGACCGAGTTGCCCCGCGCGCACGCCGAAGCGCGAGAACGTGCGAATCTTCCCGACCGCCGCAGCGGCGCAGGCCGGAGGTTTCCGTGCCTGCAAGCGCTGCCGTCCCGACGCGACGCCGGGGTCGCCCGAGTGGGACGGACGGGCCGATCTGGTCGGGCGGGCGATGCGGCTGATCGCGGACGGCGCGGTCGACCGCGAGGGCGTACCGGGGCTGGCCCGGCGTCTGGGCTACAGCGAGCGTCACGTGCACCGGCAGCTTCGAGCGGTGGTCGGTGCGGGTCCGCTGGAGCTGGCCCGGGCGCAGCGGGCGCAGACCGCACGGCTGCTGGTCGAATCGACCGACGTCCCCCTGACCGAGGTCGCGTTCGCCGCCGGGTTCTCGAGCGTCCGCCAGTTCAACGCGACCGTTCGGGAGGTCTACGCCACGACGCCCAGCGCGCTGCGCGCGCGCCGTAGCCGCGCGGTCGGCGCCGGCGCCGGCGCCGCGCGGCGCCACGGGCCGGTCGACGGCGCGGTCGCTCCCGCGCGGGAGCCGCTCCGCACGATCGCGCTGCGCCTGCCGTACCGCGCGCCGTGGGACGCCACCGCGATGATCGGCTACTTGGCCGCGCGTGCCGTGATGGGCATCGAGGCGGTCGACGGTGGTGAGTACCGGCGGAGCCTGCGGCTGCCACACGGGGCCGGGGTGGTGACCCTGTGGCCGGCCGACGGCCACGTCGCGGCGGAGCTGCGCCTCGCTGATCTGCGGGACCTGCCCGCGGCGGTGCAGCGGGTGCGGGCGCTGCTCGACCTCGACGCCGATCCGCAGGCGATCGTCGACGCGCTGGGTGGCGATCCGGTGATCGGGCCGCTGGTGCGCGCGGCTCCCGGCCTGCGGGTGCCCGGTCACGTGGACGCGCACGAGCAGGCGATCCGGGCGGTGCTCGGACAGCAGGTGTCGATTCGCGGCGCCGCGACGCTGGCGGCACGGCTGACCGTCGCCTACGGCGAGCCGCTCGTCGAGCCGGTCGGCGACGGTCGCGTCACGCACCTCTTCCCGTCGGCCGCGGCGCTCGCCGAGGCCGACCCGGCGACGCTCGGCATGCCCCGGTCGCGCGCCGCCGCGGTGGTCGGGCTGGCGTCGGCGCTGGCGTCCGGCGAGCTCCGGCTCGACATCGGCGTGGAGCGGCTCGACACCCGGGCGCGGCTGCTGGCGCTGCCCGGCATCGGGCCCTGGACCGCGGGCTACGTACAGCTCCGCGCCCTGCGCGACCCGGACGTCTTCCTGGCGAGCGACCTCGTCGTCCGCCGGGCGCTGGAGCGCCTGGGTCGGGATGCCCGTCCCGCAGCAGCCGAACGGCTGGCCGGACGCTGGCGACCGTACCGCTCGTACGCGACCCAGCACCTGTGGGCGAGCATGGCGCCGCCCGACGTCCGTACCGGAAGCCGCGAACCACGGAGGACCGCCGCATGATGCACACGACGATTACGAGCCCGATCGGCCGGCTGCTGCTGGTCGGGAACGACCGCGTCCTGCGCGGCCTCTACATGCTGGACGGCCCGAAGCCGCTCGCCGTCGACCCGGCGTCGACCGAGAACGCCGCGGCGTTCTCGGCGGTGATCGCTCAGCTGGAGCAGTTCTTCGCCGGCGAGCGGACCGTCTTCGAGCTCGAGGTCGAGCTCGAGGGCACGCCGTTCCAGCAGCGGGTCTGGAACGCACTGCGGGAGATCCCGTACGGGCAGACGATCAGCTACGGCGAGCTGGCCCGGCGGATCGATCGACCGTCGGCGGTCCGCGCGGTCGGGCTGGCGAACGGCCGCAACCCGGTCTCGGTGATCGTGCCCTGCCACCGGGTGATCGGGGCCAACGGGACGCTGACCGGGTACGGCGGAGGGGTCGAGCGCAAGCGCCTGCTGCTGGACCTCGAGTCCCGGGCCGCGACGCCGCGGTTGCTCGACCTCGGCTGAGAGTCGGTTCTAGGCCGCGGCGTCGAACGCCGTGCCGACGCGACGGGCCTCGTCGAGTCCGAAGAACGCGGCGACGCAGACGTGACTGACCGCGGGCAGCGCCGCCGGCAGCTCGTGCAGCCGGCGCTCGACGGCGTGCCGACGCAGCACTTCGAAGATCCCGCCGGTGACGATCTGGGACACGATCTCGGGCTGCGGCGGGGCGTGGCCCATCGCCGCGAACCCGGGCCCGAGGAACTCGGCGAAGACGTCGAGCACCCCAGTGTGACGGGAGGCCGCGCGCGGGCTGAGCATCGGCGGGACGAGGATCGACAGCGAGGCCAGGGCCGGGCTGGCGGCCAACACGCGCAGCAGCACCTCGAGCGAGCGGTGGGCCGCGGCCGCGCAGTCCCCGGGGCTGCTCATGAACGCGCGGGCGACCGCGGCGAAGGTCTGCTCGGTGCCGGTCTGGAGCGCGTCGATCACGCAGGCCTCCTCCGACGCCCAGTACGCCTCGACCGCCGCCAGCGGCACTCCGCGTCGCTCGGCGACGTCGGTGAGTCGCACCAGCTCGTAGCCGCGCTCGTAGACCAGCTCGGCGAACGCGAGCAGGAACTCTTCCCGCTCGTCCACCGGGACGAACGTGGATACCGACGTCCCACCAACCCTAGACATCTACGCTCCCTCTCCCCGTTGGCGTTTGAGCCTAGGCAGCGGTGAACGGCACCGTCCACCCCCCGTTCAGCGGGCTGACGGGGCGAGCGCCGCCGCGAACGGCAACTGCGCGACGTCGTTCGCCCGGCGCACGCCGAAGAACGGCGCCAGGCAGAGGTAGCTGATCTCCGGCAGCGCAGCGGGGAGCTCGGCGATTCGGCGCTCGCGGACGTGACGCCGGAGCACGCCGAAGACGCCGTCGACGACCATCTCCGAGAGCTGCCGGGTCTGCGCCGGGATGGCGTCGTTGGGACCGGCTACCGGCGAGACGGCGTCGAAGAACAGCGAGGCGTAGCGCGCCCGGCGCGAGACCGCCCGCGGCCCCAGGTGCTCGACCGCCTCGACGGCGAGATGCAGCATCTCGGGCTCGCTGGCCATTTGGGCGAGCATCGCCCCGAGCGCGCGGTGGACCGCGAGCGCGCCGTCGCGCGGGGCGGAAGCGAACGCCGCGGCCATCGCGGTGAAGGTCCGGTCGGTCCAGCCGTCCACGGTCTGCAGCGCGCAGGCCGTCTCGTCGTCGAAGTACTCGGTGGCGACGGTCGGCGCCACGCCGGCGATCCGGGCCGCGGCCTCGAGCGTGGCCGCCGGGAACCCGTCGGTCGCGACCAGTTGCGCATACGCCGCTGCGGTCCGCTGCCCGTCGTCGGACGGCACGGGCGCGGGAATCACGGTCGGAACGGGAGCGAGCCCCGACGCGTGCAGCGCCTCGGCGTCGCCGGTCGCCGGCGCCAGGATCGCGTAGACGAGGTGCGGCTCGAGCTGCGGAGCGTCGGTCGCCCGGCCGTCGGCGATCCAGTGGGCGATCAGGCCACCGATCCCGCCGGCGATCGCGTAGGAGACCAGCTCGGAGACGGGCTCGTCGCCCGGGCGGCCGGCGGCGAACAGGTCGGCGAACGCGGAGTAGGCGTCGTCGACCTTCTCGACCGCCTCGCGACCCGCGGTCAGGACGTCGCTGACCCCGAAGCGCGCCATCCCGGGCTCGGTGGCGATGAACGCGACCCACGCTCGCACCCCTTCGCGCACGGCGTCGAGCCACGATTCCTGCTGGGTCGAGGCCCCCCAGGTCCGGGCGAACAGCCGGCCGAACGCGTGGTCGTAGATCGCCTCGAAGGCCTCGTGCTTGGACGCGAAGTGCTGGTAGAAGGTCCGGATCGAGATCTGGGCCTCGGCGGCGATCCCCGGGATGCTCATCGCGGCGTAGCCGTCGCGCGCAGCCAGCGTGACCACGGCGCGAAGGATCCGGTCGCGCTGGTGCGGCACGACGAACTGGCGCGGTAGCCGCTGGGTGTTGCGCGGCAGCGGTTCGATCGCGGGGTCGGTCGCGGGAGCCGTGGCGCCGATCGGGGCGGGCAGCGGCAGGGGTGCGACGGTCTGGTACTGCGCCGCCCACGCCGCAAGCTCCAGGGCCGCGGCCGGCAGGCTCCTCGTGCGGCCCGTCCGGATGCGACGCTGGAACGCCTGCAGGACACCGGCCGCGACGACGATCAGCGACGCCTCCGAGAGCGTGCGCGGAAACGGCAGTTCGGCGAGCGCGTCGGCGAGCAACCCGCGAAGCTGGGTCACCAGGCCGCGGCGGTACGGCGGGCCCACGGCGCCTGCGCTGAACACGTCGACGAGGATCAACGAGGCGTGGGCGGGGCGCGACGAGAGCGCCCGCGCGAACGGGACGAGCACGCTGGCGACCGCCGACTCGACGCTGTCGGGCGGGGTGGTCGCCGCCCGCTGGGACGCCCGCACCGCGGCGATCGCCTCGGCGACGATCGCGTCGCACGTGCTGAGCAGCAGCTCCTGCTTCCCTGGGTACTGCGCGTAGAGGTCTCGTGGTCCCACGTGCGCGTGGGAGCAGATCTCGCGGATGCTGGTTTCGGGGAATCCGCGCTCGGCCACGAGGGTGACGAGCGCATCCTGAAGACGTTGACGATGCACCCGGCCGCGGTCGTCCGGGTCGAGGGCGTTGAGTCCCCGCGGCAAGCGCGGCTTGGGGCGTGGCGCGTCGGGGCTCATCGGCACTCCAGACCATACGGATGCGTCAAAAGAAACGCGACGTCTTTTCCGTCGCGGGCCGTCGGGCGGTATTTGGCTTTACCGCAAGATCGAGATCTGCGGACTAGGGTACGGCGCGTGCGCCACGAGCCGGAGCGGCCAGCGACGAGGGGAGCCCGGGGACTGCCGCGGGGTCGAGCGAGCCTGCCGCCCGAGGCGTCGGCCTTCCTCCAGCGGGCCCGGGTCCTGGACGCCACCGCCCGGATCGTCGCCGCGCGAGGCTACGCGGCGGCGACGGTGGAGGAGATCCTGCGGCGGGCCGGGGTCTCCCGGCGGACCTTCTACGCGTTGTTCGAGAGCAAGGCCGACGCCGTGCGGTGCGGCTTCGACGCCGCCGTCCGCCTGGGGCTGCCGCAGATCATGGCCGCGATCCGGGCGGAGGGGAAGCCGACGCGGGCCGTCGGGGCGGCGCTGACGACCTACCTGACGTTGCTCGACTGCGACCGCGACTGGGCGGATCTGTGCGTGATCGGGGTGTCCGAAGCGGGAGGGGCGGCGGTCCAGCGCCGCGACTCGGCGCTGGCCGCTCTGGTCGACGCGCTCGCCCCCGAGCCGGGGCGGCGGCCGGCCGTGCTCGGGGCGTTGCTGGCGGTCGACAGCGAGCTGCGGTCGCTGCTGGCCGACCGCGACCGTCCCCTGGTCGGCGCCCGCGATCGGCTGTGGCGGCTGGCGCTCTGCGCCTACGCGGGGGATGGTGGAACGACCGGGTCGATCGACCGGATCCCGGCGGTCGCGTCGCTGCGCGCGTCCCGGGTCGACGCGGTGATCACCGCGCTCGAGTCAACGGCCGACGGGCGGTCGGACGAGCTCGCGCGGCTGATCGAACGTGCCGCCCGGACCGGGGACGGGCCGGCGCTCTGGCACGCGGTGCTGGAGTTCCGCGAGCGTCGCACCCACGGTCTTCCCGCCGACCGCGAGCTCGAGCGTCGCGCGCTGGACGGGCTCGGGCACGCGACGTTCTTCGGGCTGCCGCTGGTCGAGCTCGCCGCGGGTCGGTCGGGGGCGCTAATGCCGCCGTCGATCCGGGACCGCTGCCTGGCCTACCTCGCGGTGCATCCCGGCAGTACCGCTGGCGATGTCTCGCGGGGCATCGGCGCGGTCCACCGTTCGACGGTCGACCGGCAGCTCGCCTGGTTGGAGCGAGCCGGCCTGGCTCGCCGGGCGGTGGGGCTCGGTCGTGCGGCGACCTGGCGCGTCACGGCCGCGGGCAGGGCCGCGCTGCTCTAAAAAAGTTCTTCATTTCCTCTCTTTTTGCAAATTCTGACAACCGTTCACTATCGTTCGTCGTCGGGCCCACGCAAACACCGTGTGCTCCGGAGGGCCACCCGGCCGGCGCGAAAAGGGCCGATCGAACGAGGGAGCGGACGTGGAGCGGATGACGACGGAACGCCGGTCGGCACGGCCGTCCGGCGGGGGGACGAGGCGGCGACCGGCGGACTCGCCGGCGGGGCGCCCTCCGGCCGGGATCCTGGGACGAGCGGCCGCGGATCGCGCACGCTTGCTCGAGGCGATCGGGGCGCTCTCTCGCGAGCGATGCTGGAACACCTTGTCGGTGGCGCGGATCTGTGAGCGGGCGGGGGTGCCCCGGCGCTCGTTCAACCTCAGTTTCGGCAGCGTCGAGGAGTGCTACGTCGCCGCCGTCGAAGCGGCCCTGCGGCGGTTGTGGGCGGCGGTCGAACGGGAGCGGGCGGACGCGGCGGACGAGTGGGCGCACCAGGTCAGCGCCGCGATCGTCGGGTTCCTGCGGTTCATCGACGGCGACCGGTCGACGGCGTGGATGTGCGTCGTCGCCCCCCTCGGCGGAAGCGCACGTGCCGCCGAGGCTCGCCAGCGGACGATGGACCGGTTCGTCGCGTTGGTCCGCTCGGGCCCGGAGCCGGACGAGCCCCGGGAGCGTCCGCGGCTCCGTTCCGGCTCCAGCGCGATCGGCGGGCTCTGGGAGCTGGCGCGGCAGTACCTGTCGGATCCCGCCGGCGATCTGCGGATCGACGAGCTGGCCGGCTCGTCGATCTTCCTGGCGCTGACTCCGTCGCTGCGCCGCGAGGAGGCCATGCGTCACGCGTTCCGGGTCGCCGTCTAGAGCCTGCTTCAGGACCCGAGCATCGGGTAGCTGCCGCGGCTGAAGACCATCGGGTGCTCGCTCTGGGTCACGCCGAGGTCGAGCACCTGGCCGACGACCAGGCTGTGGTCGCCGAGCTCGATCTCGCGCTCGAGGGCGCAGTCGATCCAGGCCACGACCCCTTCGAGGATCGCCGCGCCGCTGTGGTGCGCGGTGGCGAAGTCGAGTCCCGAGAACTTGTCCCCGCCTCGCCGGGCGAAGCGCGCGGCCAACTCGTGCTGGCCCTGGGCGAGCACGTTGACGCAGAATCGGCCGGACGCGCGGATCGGTGGCCAGCTCGTCGACGTCCGGGCGGGGTAGAACCCGACCAGCTGCGGTTCGAGCGAGATCGACGTGAACGATCCGATCGCCATGCCCACGTGCCCGCCGTCGGGCCGCCGGCCGGTGACCACGACGACGCTCGTCGGCACGTGGGAGAGGACGTGGCGGAACTTCTCCTGATCGCCTTCGAGGGGATCGTTGGGGGGAGCGGTCATGGGCCTCGGAACGCGGTCGGGGGCGCGTCGATCCACTATACGAGCGCGCCCCGGGCCGGCGCTGCGGGGCCCCGAACGACGTCGCCGCAGGCCGGTCCGCCATCACAAAACCCGCCGGACATGGCGGGGAAAGTGGTTGTCTTCCATGGGTACGAACACGCCGTCGGACGGAGTCGGCGGCGCGCCGGATCCCCGATCGGCTCAACTGTATTGACCAGTTACTAAAGCGACTCGACGTTTCGTCTACAGAGCCGGCGTCCGTGTCTCAAGCAGTACTGGTCCGGGTCACGGGCGCGGTGGCCGTTGAAACACTAAATGTTTCTGTGGTCCTTGACACGATCCGATCCGGGATGGAAATATATTCGATACATGAACCCCTCTCGCTTCGAAACCAAGGCGGAGTTGGCACTGCGGGTTCTGCGCGAGCGCATACTCGTCGGCGTCCTGCTGCCGGGCCAGAAGCTCGACATCAACGAGATCGCCGCCGAGTTCGGGATGAGCGCCACGCCGGTCCGCGAAGCGATGAAGGCGCTCCAAGCGGACCACCTGACCGCCTACACCCCGCACCGCGGAACCGTCGTGGCGGACAACTCCGAGGAGGTCACGGCGGAGGTCTTCCGGCTGCGCCTGCTGCTGGAGCCGGCCGCGGCCTCCGCGGCGATCCACCGGATGACGCCGGAGCTGATGGAGCGGCTCGAGCGGCAGCACGCCGCGCTCGTCGAGGGGCACGACGTCGGCAACGACCTGTTCGCCGATCGGGACGCCGAGTGGCACTGGACGCTCTACGAGGGCGCGGGCTCGGCGTTCCTGTCCGACTTCATCCGGCGGCTGTGGGACGCGTTCCCGTGGCGCGCGCTGGTCTCGGTCGGCAGTCGCCGCGAGACCGCGGTGCTCGAGCACGGCGCGATGATGGAGGCGATCCGCGCGAAGGACCCCGACGCGACGATCCGCAAGATGCGGATTCATATCGAGCAGAGCCTGTACAGCCTGCGGCTCTCGCCCGGACCCGGCAGCGAGGAAGCGGACATCGCGATGGCGGCGTGGTACGGCGGCGAGGACGGGGAGCTGACCGATGACCGCACGTGAGACCGACCCGGCCCTGGCCGGCGGTGGCTTCAGCGTCGGGGTCGACATCGGCGGGACGTTCACGGACTGCGCGGTGATCGGGACCGACGGCGCCTACTGGACGGGGAAGGTCGCGACCACCCCCGACGCGCTGTCGGCGGGGTTCTTCGACGCCGTGGCCGCCGCCGCCGAGACGATGGGGCTGAGCTGCTCCGAGCTGCTCGGGAAGGCCACGCGGGTCGCCCACGGCACCACCGCCGGGATCAACGCGCTGGTCACCCGGACCGGCGCCGACGTCGGCCTGGTCGCGACCGCCGGCCACGGCGACGCGCTGCGGATCATGGACAACAGCGGCCGCGTGACGGGCGCGTCGCTCGACGCGATGCTCGACTACTCGGCGTCGTCGATCCCCGAGCAGTTCATCGCTCGTTCCCGCGTCCGCGAGGCGATCGAGCGGATCGACTGCACGGGCGAGGTGGTCGTGCCGCTCGACGAGCCGGCCCTGCGCGCGAGCCTGCGGGGGCTGGCCGAGGATGGGGCCCGGGCGATCGCCGTGTCGCTGCTCTGGAGCCACGTCAATCCGGCGCACGAGCAGCGGGTCCGCGAGATCGCGGCGGAGGAGCTGCCGGGCCTCTTCGTCACGTGCAGTCACGAGATCGCTCCGCGGATCGGCGAGTACCCGCGCACCGCGACGACCGTGATGAACGCCTACATCGGGCCGCTGATGGGGCGCTACCTCGACGCGCTCGAGACCCGCGCCCGGGAGCTCGGCTGCCGCACGGAGATCGTCTTCGCCACCTGCGAGGGCGGGCTCGTCGACCTCGAGACCGTCCGTCGGTACCCGCTGCTGACCGCCCAGTCCGGGCCGGTCGGCGGCGCCTTGGCCTCTGCGACGTTGGGAACGCACATGGGATTCGACAACGTCATCGCGACCGACATGGGAGGCACCAGCCTTGACGCGTCGCTGATCGAGCACGGCCGGGTCGGCCTGACCGACGAGACGGTGGTCGAGCGTCACCAGGTCTACCTGCGCAAGCTCGCCGTCGAGTCGATCGGGACCGGCGGCGGCAGCGTCGCGTGGTTCGACGAGGGCAAGCAGACCCTGCGCGTCGGCCCGCGTAGCGCGGGCGCCGTGCCGGGACCGGTCTGCTACCGCCGCGGCGGGACGGAGCCGACGGTGACGGACGCCGACCTGGTGCTCGGGCTGCTCGGCACCGACGGGCCGCTCGCCAGCGGCCTGACCCTGGACTACGACGCGGCGGTCGAGTCGATCATGGAGCTCGGCGAGCGGATCGGGCTGGGCCCGGTCGAGTGCGCCGCCGGGATCGTGCGGATCGCCGACAACCAAATGGAGGACCTGCTGCGGCGGATGACCGTGCAGCAGGGCCGCGACCCGCGCGAGTTCAACGTCTGGGCGTTCGGTGGGGCGGCGGGGCTGCACGGCGGGCTCTACGCGGCCGGCCTCGGCGTCGAGGAGGTCACTGTCCCGCTGGCCGAGCTCGCCTCGGTCTGGTCGGCCTACGGGATCGCGTCGGCCGACATGGCCCGGACCTTCCAGCGCCCGACGCACATCCCGACGCCGCTCGACGCGGATCGCGTGCTCGAGGCGTTCCGGATGCTCGAAGCTGACGCGGAGCGGTACCGCGAGCGCGTCGGGCTGGCGGCCGACGACGTGGTCCTGCACCGCTCGCTCGAGATGAAGTACGCGATGCAGTGGTACAGCGTCGAGGTGCCGCTCGGCGCGGAGCCCGTCGACGCGGCCGCGGTGGCGCAGATCCCGGAGCGCTTCGCGGCCGCGTACGAGCAGCGCTACGGCGCGGGCACCGGCTACGGCGAGGGCGGGATGATCGTCACCACCGCGCGCGTCACGATGTCCGTGCCGACCACGGTGCCGCGTCCGCCGCGCCGGCCGACGACGCCGCGTCAGCCGACGACGCCGACCCGCCGCGCCGTCTACTGGCTGGAGCGCAAGCGGTTCGTCGACACGCCCGTCTACGCGGGCAAGGAGCTGCGGCCGGGCGACCAGGTCAACGGTCCGGCGATCATCGAGTACGCCGCCACCACCGTCGCCGTGCGGCCGGGACACCGGATGGTCGTCGACGACTTCGGAAACCTGGTGATCACGATCGGAGCGGCGCTGCTCGGCGAGCGCGGGCCGTCGCGGCGCCGCGAGGTCGAGGCGTGACGACGCGCGCGCAGCGGGACAGCGCGCGCTGGGAGAGCCTGGTCAACGGCTACATCCCCGGCGAGCACCTCGAACTACCGGACGATCTGCCGATCCACGACAGCGCCGCGGACGAGATCGACCCGATCACCTTCGAGGTCATCCGGCTGAAGCTCTGGAACCTCAACTGGGACCATCAGGAGACGCTGCGGCGGACGTCCGGGTCGCTGGTCGTGATCCAGGGGTTCGACTTCAATACCTCGATCCAGACCGAGCTCGGCGAGGGCGTGGTCTTCGGGCCCGGCAACCTGTTCTTCGCCGGCAGCGCGGACCTGGTCGTCCAGTGGACGTTGGAGCACCGCGCGGGCAACGTCGGGGTCAACCCGGGCGACATCTTCATCCAGGACGACCCGTGGGTCGGCACCAACCACGCGATGGACGCCGCGGTCTACCGGCCGGTGTTCGTCGACGGCAAGCTGTTCTCGTGGGTCTACAACGTGACCCACCAGCGCGAGCTCGGAGGCGTCGAGCCCGGGGGCTTCGTCCAGGGCGCTCCCGACGTCCACTCCGAGTCGACGTTCTGGCCGCCGGTCAAGCTGGGCGAGAACGGCGTCCCCCGCGAGGATCTGATGGAGGCGTGGATCCGCCGTTCGCGGCTCCCGCAGCTGATGGCGATCGAGCTGCGGGCCCAGCTCGCGGGCGTCCACGTCGCCCACGACCGGCTGCTCGAGATCGTCGAGCGCTACGGCGCCGACGTGGTCAAGGGCGTGATGCGGCGGATGATCACCAACACCGCGGACGTGGTCGGCCGCCGGCTGCAGGCGATCCCCGACGGGACCTGGACCGACGAGCGCTACGTGACCGGCGCGTCGCCGACCGATCCCGGGCTCTACCGGTTCGTGATGCGCTTCGAGGTCCGCGGCGACCGGCTGCTGGTCTCGAACGAGGGGACGTCACCGCCGACGGGCTCGTTCAACATGCCGCGCGGGGTCTTCCGTGCGGCCGTGGTCAGCGCGCTGCTGCACTTCCTGGCCTGGGACCAGCAGCTCTGCGGCGCGGGGCTGCTGCGTCAGCTCGACTTCGCGCTCGCCGACAACGCGATCAACTCCGCGCGGCACCCCCACGCGATCAGCACGTCGCTCGGGCTCACCCTGACGCTCAACCAGGCGCACCACCTCGGCGCCAAGCTGGTCTCCGGGACCGAGGAAGGCGCCCGTCACGCGTACGCCTCGTCGGGCGAGCACTCGTTGCTGCTCAACCAGCTCTCGGGGATCGACCAGTACGGCGCGCCGTTCGCGAGCTTCCCGTTCGACGGCACCACCGGCGCGATCGGCGCGTTCGGCTGGCGCGACGGGATCGACCACGGCGGAACCAGCTTCTCGACCACCAATCCGCTCGGCAGCGTCGAGGCGTACGAGCAGGAGGTGCCGTTCCTCTATCTGTACCGCAAGGAACGCAGCGACTCCGGCGGCCACGGGCAGTGGCGCGGGGGCGCGACGATCGTGTCCGCCTGGACCGGCCACGGGTCCGACGAGGTCTACATCTCGTCGGGAGGGATGCACCAGAGCGTGACCCAGGGCCTCGGCCTGAACGGCGGGCTACCCAGCACCGGGGGCCGGATGTGGCGGGCGGAGGACACCGGGGTGCTCGACGCGTTCGCGCGCGGCGAGGTCCCGAGCAGCCCGGAGGCGCTGCGCGCGCTCGGCACGGGCGGCCCGCCGCCGCCGAAGAAGTTCGACAACCGGCTGCGACCGGGCGATCTGTTCGAGACGATGCCCCAGCCGGGCGCCGGGTTCGGCGATCCGCTGCGGCGCGACCTCGAGACGGTCGGCGCGGACCTCGACCAGGGCCGCCTGTCGCCGACGGACGCCGAGCGGATCTACGGCGCGCGGATCGGCGAGGATGGCTCGATCGACGCGGTCGCCAGCGAGACGCTGCGGAGCGAGATCCGCGCCGGTCGGTTGCGCGACGCGCGGGCGCCCCGGACGCCCCGCGACGGCACGGTCGCCGCCGAGGCGCTGGTGACCGCGGCCGTGGGCGCGGGACGCGGGCCGCACGGCGTGGAGCTGGTCTGCCGGAGCTGCGAGCGGGTGCTCGGCGCGGCCGAGCGCGGCTACCGCGGCGGCTGCTGCGAGCAGGAGCAGCCGCTGACGGCCCTCGGCCCGTACTTCGAGGATCCCGAGCAGCAGGTCGGCGAGACGATCGTCCTGCGGATCTACCGCTGTCCCGGGTGCGCGGCCAACCTCGACAGCGAGGTCTGTCGTCCGGGCGACCAGCCGTTCGAGGACGTGACCCTCGACGCCGACGCCTTCGTGCGGCGGTTCACATCCCCGGGGTGACCCGCGGACCCCGGCAGTTTCGGCGCCGGCGAGCGCCACTTTCGCAACCCAACGAGCACAACGTCGGCCTCGGTCGGCGAGAGGAGAGAGCAATGTTCAAGGCAACGCGTCGTCGCTTGGCGACGGCAGCGGCACTAGCGCTGACGGTGGGCGGACTCGCGGCGTGCGGGTCCGACTCGGACGACGGCACGACCTCGACCGCGGCGGCCGGAGGGGGCGCCGGGGTCGAGAAGCGGACGATCGGCTATGTCGACAACCTGCACAGCGGACCGATGCAGCAGCGCTGGTTCAACTACTTCACCGCCGCGACCGACAAGCTCGGCTGGGACGTGCGGCTGCAGGACGCCAAGGGCGACGCCGCGCTCGGCGCCAAGCAGGGGGTCAACCTGGTCAACCAGGGCGTCGACGCGCTCGTGATCTCGTGCTTCGACACCGCCCCGATGCGCCCGGCGATCAACGCGGCGAAGAAGAAGGACATTCCGGTCCTGAGCGTCGGCTGCCCGCTTCCCGAGCAGGAGGCGTGGGACGCGGTCTACCACCAGGACGACAACGCGCTGAGCACGACCCTCGCCGAGTACGTCGAGAGCCAGGCGCCGCCGAGTGGCGGCAAGATCGGCGTGCTCTACGACGACCAGCTGCTGTCGGGACGCCTGCGCAACGACGTGTTCGAGGCGACGATGAAGGACAGCGACACCGAGATCGTCGGGTCCGAGGCGGTCGGCCTGACCGACATCGAGAGCCGCGCCCGCAAGGCGTCCAACGCGTTCCTCAGCGCCAACCCCGATCTGACCGGGATCGTCGCGATCTACGACATCTACGCCCCGCCCGCGGTCTCGGCGATCAAGGCCGCCAAGCGCACCGACGACGTCAGCGTCTACGCCTACTACGCCAACGCCAACAACCTGCCGCCGCTGATCGACGAGCAGTCGCCGCTGCAGGCCCTCGTCGACGGCCCGGTCGAGCAGGTCTCGCTGGTCGCGGTCGACCAGCTGCTCTCGCACTTCGAGAAGGGCACGCCGCTCGACCCGAAGGCCGCCGACGCCCTCGACGTCAACTACGACATCTACACCAAGGACGACCACCCGGAGCTGACCGAGGACTACATCACGCCCTACCCGGTCGACGAGTACCTGGCGCCCTACGTCGAGAAGTGGCAGCAGGAGTACGGGCTCTAGGGCCCTCGGGGGAAGCGACGAACGAGCCATCCCATGACGGTCGGGTTCGGATCGGTCCTGCGGTACGCGGTCTTCGGCGCGTTCGCGCTGATGGTCGTGGTCTTCGTGGCCCTGCGACCCGACGAGTTCGCGCAGATCTCGACGCTGCGCTCGATCCTCGACGACGCGGCGGTGCTCGCCGTCGCGGCGGCGGGGCTGACGGTGGTCCTCGCCGTCGGCGAGTTCGACCTCTCGTTCGGCAGCATCGCCGGGTTCGCGGGGGCGGTGGCCGTCTACGCGATGGTCACGCTCGACGTCCCGATCGTCCCGGCGCTGCTGCTGGCGGTGCTCGCCGCCCTGCTGGCGGGTGGCGTCAACGGCGGGCTCGTCGCCTACGGGCGCGTGCCGGCGCTGATCGGCACGTTGGCGGTCGGCTCGGTGGTGCTCGGGCTCGAGCGCGCGCTGATGGACGACAAGACGGTCTACGACGGGATCCCCGCGGGGTTCCTGAAGATCACCGAGAGCGAGCTGCTCGGGTTGCCGGTGACGATCTACATCTCGCTGGCGGTCGTCGCGGCGGTCGGCACGTTCCTCAGCTTCACCGTGCCCGGGCGGTGGATCTACGCGACGGGCAGCGGCGAGGACGCGGCGCGGATCTCGGGCATCCGGACCCGGCGGGTGCGGATGCTGGCCTTCGCGATCGGCGCGCTCTGCGCGGCGATCGCGGGCGTGCTGTTGATGTCGCGCGGCGCCTCCTACTACCCCAGCGCGGGCGTCGGCCTGCTGTTGCCCGCGTACTCGGCCTGCTTCCTCGGCTGGAGCGCGGCCTCGTCCGGCCGGTTCCACCCGGTCCATACGTACTTCGGCGTGATCTTCATGGGCACGATGACCACGGGGCTGATCATGCTCCAGGTCGCCTCCTGGGTCACCGACCTGGTCCAGGGCCTGGTTCTCGGCATCGCGGTCTTGATCGCCCGGAGCGTCAGGCGGACGGCGTGAGCTCTCCCTCGGCGTCCGCCCCTCCCGCGTTGCTCCTGGAGGGGATCGTCAAGCGGTTCGGCAGCGCCTACGCGCTGCGCGACGGCCAGCTCCGCGTCGAGCCGGGGACGATCCACGGCGTCGTCGGCCCGAACGGGGCGGGCAAGTCCACGTTGCTGCGCGTCGGATCCGGGCAGCTCGTCCCCGACGTGGGAACGGTCGCGGTCGACGGCGTCGCGATCGCGCTGCGCGGTCCGCGCGCCGCGCTGCGCGCCGGGATCGCGATGATGCCGCAGGAGCAGACGGTGGTTCCCGGCTTGACCGTCGAGGAGAACGTGTCGCTCGGCCACGAGCCGTCGCGCGGCGGCGTCGTCCGCCGGGGCGCGCGGCGGACGCGCGTGCGGGAGACGCTCGAGCGGATCGGCATCGCGATCGATCCCCGGGCCCCGATCGACGAGCTGACCGCCGCCGAGCAGCGGATGACGATGCTGGCGCGGGCGCTCTACAGCGGCGCGCGGGTGCTGGTGCTCGACGAGCCGACGGCGGCACTACGGCGCGAGGACGCCGAGCGGTTGCTCGACACGGTCACGGCGGCGCGGGACGCGGGCACGGCGATCGTCTACGTGTCGCACCGGTTCGCCGAGATCGAGCGACTCTGCGACGCCGTCACGGTGCTTCGCGACGGCTCGACCGTCGACCGCCTGGTCGGCGTCGCGATCACCGCGGACGCGCTGGTCCGCGCGGTCGTGACCGAAGGGGCGATCGACGATGTCGCCGACGGCCGACGCACTTCATCGCCGGCGTCGGACCTGCCGACCGTGGCGCGGCTGCGGGGCATCACCGGTCGCGAGCTGCACGGGGTCGACCTCGACGTCCGGGCGGGCGAGATCGTCGGCGTCTGCGGCCTGGCCGGATCCGGGGTGACCGAGCTGCTGGAGGCGCTGGGCGGGGTCGTCGGGCCGGGAGCCGGTCACGTCGAGGTCGACGGGGCCGTTCGGCGGTTCCGCGAGCCCCACGACGCGCTGCGCCGGGGGATCGCGTTCCTCCCGGCCGAGCGATCGCGGGCGGGCATGCTCGACCGCCCGGTGCGCGAGAACCTGCTGGTCGCGCGGATGGACGACGTCGCGGTGCGGGGGTTCGTCACCAACGGCCGCGAGCGACGGGCGGCGCATCCTGCGCTGGCGTCGTTCGGGCTCGCCGATCGGGCCGACGATCCGCTCGGCGCCCTGTCGGGCGGCAACCGCCAGAAGGTGCTGCTCGGGCGCTGCGTGCGCGCGGACGCGCGGGTGGTCGTGCTCGACGACCCGACCGTCGGCGTCGACGTGGGGGCCCGGCAGGAGATCCACCGGTCGATCGTGGCGCTGGCCGACGCGGGCCGCGCGGTGGTCGTCGCGGCGAGCGAGGTCGAGGAGCTGGCCGCGGTCGCCGACCGGGTGGTCGTGCTGGTGCGCGGCCGGATCGCGGCGGAGCTGTCCGGTGACGCGCTGACGCCGGAGCGGCTGGTCGAGCGGGTGACGGTCGAGGCCGCAGCCCCGTCGACCTGAGCAGTCGGACGCGGAGCCGGAGTCGGCCCCGCGTCACCCGGCGGCGTGGACTACGCCGCGACCTTGAGGCGCTCGGCGCGCGGGGCCTCGTCCGCGACCGGCTCGGTCACCGGAGCCGGCTGGGCGACGTTGGCGACGTCCTCGCCGTGGAGCGCGGCGATCACCTTGGTCACGAAGGCGTCGTGCCGCACGCTCTCGTACACCTTGGTCGGGCGCCCCTCGGCGTACTCGGTCACGAGCCAGGACTTCGTCGGGCGGGTCGGAAGAAGTTGCATCGTGCATACGACGGTATGACCTGCAGCCCGACCCGAGTGTGACGTTCCTACCCGCCGTCCGTGACGTCGGTCACGTGCTCAGGTCTGCGGCGCGTAGCGGTGGTGCAGCATCAGGTCGTTGCCGTCGGGGTCGGTGAACAGCGCCATGTGGCAGACCCCGGTGTCGAGCGTCGGCGCGACGAAGGTCACTCCGGCCGCCTCGAGCTCCTCCCGGGCGCTCGCGACGTCCTCGACGTGGAGCGCCAGGTGAGCGTTCTTCTGGGGCTGGAACGGCATGCCCTGCTTCTCCGGCTCCCAGATCCCCAGGCAGGTGTCCCCGACCCAGAACTCGTACTCGCTGTGGGGATCGGCCGGCAGGCCCAGCGTCTCGCCGTAGAACCGCCGCGAGCGGTCGGGGTCCTGCGTCGGGATGCCGACGAAGTCGAGCTTGGTGATGGCGACCACGGTGTCTCCTCGGGAGTGGGGTGCGGGTGCACCAGGTCTATCCGATGATCCGGTCGCGCGGTGACCGGATTCGGTGAAGTCAGTTCGCAGAGGCGACCTCGACGTCGGTGCCGAGGAAGTGGCCGTAGCGCCGGGCGGCGCGCTCCAGGCCTCCGACCGCCGCCTTCGGCAGCGCTCCCTCGAACGCCGTCGCGGTGACGACGGTGCGCCGGGTCAACGCGCGCTTGCCCCACAGGCCGACCACCAGCCCACGGTGCACGACTGTGGCCTTGAAGACGCCGTTGTTGCCGGGCACGATTCGCGGCGCGTGCTCGCGAGGCACGACGGGGTCGCGGTCGCCGTGACCGAGCACCCACTCGTCGAACCCCGGCAGCAGCAGCGTGGCGTGCGGCTTCTCGTCCGCGACGCGGTCGAGCGTCGGAGCGTGCGCCCAGTGCGGGACGCCGCCGACGTCGAACGTCGTCAGCTCGCCGCGGACGACGTCGATCCCCCGGCGCAGGTCGCGCAGCGGCAGCTTGGTCCACCACGCCAGATCGGCCTCGGGGCTCGGGCCGTGGGCCGTCAGGTAGCGACGGACCAGCTCGCCGAGCGCCTCGTCTCCGTCCAGTCGGCGTGGGGCGGGGATCCACTCGTCGATCAGCACGAACTGCTGCTCGTTGCCGTCGAACGGGCCGAGCACGATCGTGCCGCGCAGACTCAGCGTCCACAGCAGGTGGTACCCGCGGCCCCCGTCGACCGCGATCCCCGCGCCGGCGAACGCGTCGAGCAACGCCTGGCGGCCGAGAGCGCGTCCCCCGAACAGGACGTCCTGCGCGACGCCCGCGGCGGCGGCGAGCGTCGCATCGTCCAGCTCGAGCTCCCGGCGGCGCTTGGCGAAGGCGCGCAGCGAGCGCTCCGCGGTGAGCCCCAGCACCCACGGCAGGTCGGCGGCGCCCAGCGCGAACAACGTCCCGCGGAACGGCCAGCTACGCACGATCTCGCCGCGGTCGAAGGCGGAGCGGACGTCGTCCAGCGTGCCGCTCGGCGTCCGCAGCCCGATCGACCACAGCGCTCCCGGCAGGTCCTGTCCCTGCAGCGCGAACAGCCGGTCGACCACGGTCGACGCGGCGTCGCCGTCCGGACCGCCGAGCCCCTCGCGACCGAACCCCTGACTGAGCAGCCGCAGCCGGCGCAGCTCGGGCAGGGTGAGCGTCGGTCCGGTGGACATGCGGGCAGTATCGCGACGCCGTCGACCGGGCGTCCACGCGAGTGCGCGCCTGACGCGCTCGATCCGGGCGAACGGCACGCCGGTGCGGCCCCGAGCAGCAGCCGCCCCGGGGTGTTGCGCGTCGACGCAGTGGGTACGCGACGGGCATGCGCACGAACGAACTGACCCCCACCCGCCTCCGCGAGCTCGCCGAGCTGCGTCCGTCGCAGGGGAAGGTGCTGTCGTTGTTCGTGGATCTGGATCCGGTCCGGTTCGCCGACGCCGCCGCGAGGTCCAGCTCGTTCGGGTCGCTGCGCCACGAGGCGGAGCGGGCGGTCGAGCGGGCGGTTGACCTCGACGACGACGATCGGCGCGCGCTCCACGAGGACCTGGAGCGGATCGGCGCGCTGCTCGATCCCGACGCGATACCGGCGAACGGCGCGGGCAGCCTGGCGATCTTCGCCTGCCAGCCCGCCGACCTGTTCGAGGTGATCCGCCTGCCGGAGCCGGTCGAGCAGCAGGTGCACCTGGGCAGCGAGCCGTTCGTCGCTCCGCTCGCGGCGATCGGCCCCGACGAGCGCTGGGCGGTGCTGCTGGTCGACAAGCGCGTGGCGCGGATCTTCGCCGGTCCGCCGACCGCGGCGGCCGAGGTCCACACGATCGACGACGAGACCCACGGGCGCCACAGCACGGGCGGGTGGTCGCAGGCGCGCTACCAGCGGTCGATCGACGAGGAGGTCTCCGATCACCTGCGGCACGTCGCCGAGGACCTGTTCCGGATGCACGAGCGGGAGCCGTTCGATCACCTGCTGCTGGCCGGCCCGGTCGAGGCCACCAGCGAGATGGAGCACCGCTTGCACACCGACCTCGGGCGGATCCTCTGCGGTCGCTTCGAGATCGACGTCCAGAGCAGCACCCCGGAGCAGGTGCGCACGGCGGCGATGGCGTTCGTCGAGCGCCAGCGCGACGAGACCGAGTCGGGGCTGCTCGGCGAGCTCGCCGACGGCCGCGGGACCGGTCGGGGGGTGGCCGGCCTCGCCCCGGTGGTCGAGGCGCTGGTCCAGGCGCGGGTCCGGACGCTGCTGCTGACCCCCCGACACGACCGGCTCCGCGACGTCCGCTGCTGCCCGAGCTGTGACTGGCTGGGCGCCGACGGCGCCACGGCCTGCCCGGTCGACGGGACCGAGCTGCGCAGCGTCGAGGCGGCCGAGCTGGTGACCACCCGCGCGCTGACCCAGGATGCCGACGTGGTCGTCTTCCGCGAGCCGGAGCCGCTGGAGCCGCACGAGGGGATCGCGGCGATCCTGCGGTTCTGAGGGGTCGCGTCCCCGAAGGCGAGCCCGGCGCCGTTCCACGGTGGCCGAGCCCGTCCCGTCGGGACGCTCGCGGCCGGGGCGTAGGATCGCCGCATGGGCACCGAACGTCCGTCCTCCACCCCCTGGCAGCCGCTGCGCTACGCCGACTGGAGCGCGACCTGCGACACGCTCCACGCGCACACGCAGGTGCTCGGCAAGCTCGCGGTGACGCTCGCGCCGCCCGAGCCGCAGCTCCAGCACGGCGCCCTGCGGCTGACGGCGCGCGGTTGGGAGACCGCCCCGCTCCCGGCGCCGAACGGCGCGGGGGCGGTGACCGTCGCGCTCGACCTGCGTCGTCACGAGGCGCTCGTCGAGCACAGCGGGGGCGGGGGCGCGGCGATCTCGCTCGGTCCCGACCGCGCGGTTGGGACGGTCTGTCGCGAGCTGCTCGACGCGGTGCTTCGGCTCGGTGGCCCGGTCGAGATCGACCCGACGCCGCAGGAGGTCTCGTGGACGGTGCCGCTGGACGAGGACGACCAGCACCGGACCTACGACGCCGCGGCGGTCGAACGGTACTT
>JADKLW010000108.1_pt1 | contig 47871 bp, 40 predicted proteins | sample 8641881 | NCBI WGS metagenome assembly JADKLW01 (sample SAMN16272185, study PRJNA661076) | feces metagenome | isolation source: fecal sample from diarrhoea affected cattle B | host: Bos taurus | place: South Africa: Lokaleng Village, Mahikeng | collected 2019-09
TGATCACGACGGCGCCCAGTGTGGTGTACCAAGTGCTCAAGGCCGACGGTGAACTGATCGATGTGGAAAATCCTTCCAAGATGCCCGAGATCGGCCATATCGAAGAGATTCGTGAGCCTATCGTGACCGTGCACCTGTACATGCCGCAGGAATATGTGGGCCCGGTGATGACGCTGGCCAACCAAAAGCGTGGCGTGCAGATGAATATGGCTTACCACGGTCGCCAGGTCATGTTGACGTACGAGATGCCCCTGGGTGAAATCGTGCTGGACTTCTTTGACAAACTCAAATCGGTCTCGCGCGGTTATGCGTCGATGGACTATGAGTTTCTGGAGTACCGCGCCTCTGACGTGGTCAAGGTCGATATTTTGCTCAACGGCGAAAAGGTCGATGCGCTGTCCATCATCGTGCACCGTTCGCAGTCGCAATACCGTGGCCGTGCTGTGGTGGCCAAGATGCGCGAGATCATCAGCCGTCAAATGTTCGATGTGGCGATTCAAGCGGCCATTGGCGGCAACATCATTGCGCGTGAGACCGTCAAGGCCATGCGCAAGAACGTGCTGGCCAAGTGTTATGGCGGTGACGTGAGCCGCAAGCGCAAGCTGCTGGAAAAGCAAAAAGCGGGTAAGAAGCGCATGAAGCAAATTGGCTCGGTGGAAGTCCCACAAGAAGCGTTCTTGGCTATTTTGCAAGTCGAAGACTAATAACGAAGGTGCCCATGCAAGCCATGCAATGGATTACTGCGGTCATCTTGGCCGCCTTTGTGGGTTACATCGGAGCCTGGTACACAGGCGCCATTGAAGGCAACTTTGCCTTGTTGATGTTCCTGGCTACTTTCGTCACGGGTCTGTACTGGCTGGCAGAGCGCTTTTACTTCTGGCCACAGCGCAAAAAGGAAGCGGAGCGCCTGAATGCTGAAGCTGCTGCCCGCCGGGAGCAGCTGGAGCGCCAAGGTCTGCGCCATGACATGGTTGAAACCAAAGAAGGTGAAACCCGCATCCTGCGCCAGCCTTGGTGGCTGGATTGGACGGCAGGTTTGTTCCCCGTGCTGTTCGTGGTTTTTGTACTGCGCTCTTTCCTGTTTGAGCCTTTCAAGATTCCCTCAGGCTCAATGATTCCTACGCTGATGGTGGGTGACTTGATCCTCGTGAACAAGTTCACCTATGGCGTGCGTTTGCCGGTGCTCAATACCAAGGTCACCGAAGGCAATGCGCCCCAGCGTGGTGATGTGATGGTGTTCCGTTACCCGCCGCAGCCTACGCTGGACTACATCAAGCGCGTCGTCGGCGTGCCCGGTGATACGGTGGCGTATTTGAACAAGCGCTTGACCATCAACGGCCAGGAAGTCCCGACCAATCAGTTGCCGGACTTCTTTGACACCGATGCCATGCGCTATTTTTCTCAGCTCGAGGAACAGCTGGGAGAAAAGTCCCACAAGCTGCTCAATACCAAGGGCATGCCAGCCTTTGTGCAGGGCGCTTCTGAATTCCCGTTTCGCGAGAACTGTACCTACAGCGTGGAGGGGGTGACTTGCAAAGTGCCTGAGGGGCACTACTTCACCATGGGTGATAACCGCGACAACTCGCTGGACTCTCGCTACTGGGGCTTTGTTCCAGAGGCAAATATTGTTGGAAAGGCCTTTTTCGTTTGGATGAATTTCGGTAATCTCAAACGGATTGGCAGTTTCAATTGATCGCCTGACTGGCGAATCCAATCTAACAGTGGCCGCTTTTGCGGCCATTTTGATATTTATAGAGAGAGGGAGTGCAAGCTATGCGTTGTGCATCACGTCACAGTCAAAAGGGCCTGTCCTTTATTGGTTTGGTGTTGATTGGTGTCCTGGCCGTCTCGGTCTTTGGGATTGGCGGACAATCGCTTCCTATCCTGCTGGAAAATCAGGCCGTCATCAAAGCTGCAAAAAAGGCAGCCAATGAAGGCGGAAACGTCGCTCAAGTGCGCGAAAATTTTGATCGTGCCGCTCAAATTGACAACATACGCTCTGTGTCCGGGGCCGATCTGGATATCACCAAATCAGGTGACCAGGTGGTGGTTAGCTATGAGTACGAGCGTCAAATCCCGTTGGTAGGCCCGGCCTACCTTGTTTACCGTTTTAAAGATCAGACCCAATAGGTGCCTATCACCCTTCAAGAGCTGCAGACTACGTTGCAGCATGCTTTTCAAAAACCTGCCTTGTTGCAGCGCGCGCTGACGCACCGCAGCTTCTCCGCAGACAACAACGAGCGCCTGGAATTTTTAGGTGACTCGGTGCTTAGTTTGGCCATCTCCAGCCTGCTGTACGAACGCCTGAAAGAGTTGCCGGAAGGTGATCTCTCGCGCGTGCGCTCCAATTTGGTCAAAGAAGGTACGCTCCACCAAATCGCGGTCAAGCTGCAATTGCCTGATTTGCTGAGGTTGGGTGAGGGCGAAGCCAAATCTGGTGGCAAAAACCGTCCTTCTATCCTGGCCGATGCGGTCGAGGCCATTTTGGGTGCGGTGTACCTGGATGCCGGCTTTGCCGCTGGCGAAAAACTGGTGCATCGCCTTTTTGAAGGCGTAGACATCAACCCTCAAATGCGCGCAGCGGAAAAAGATCCCAAAACTGCGCTGCAAGAATGGCTGCAAGGCCGGCGCATGAACGTGCCGCAATACACCGTAGCCAGCATTGCAGGTGCTGCCCACAAGCAGACCTTTGATGTGGAATGCATCATCCCCGAATTGCGCCTGGGCGCGCGTGGCCAAGGGGCCTCGCGACGTACAGGTGAGCAGGCTGCAGCGGCAGCCATGCTTGAAATTTTGAAAGCGAAACACCCATGAACGATGCTGCGAAAAAAGTAGCTAGCACCGCAAGCACCGCAAGCGCCAAGGGCGCTAAAGGCCAAAAAGACGTCAAGGCGTTGCCCGATGTCACGCCGGCAGGCCAAAGCATGGCCGAGCTGGATGCCATGCTGGCCGCCGCCAAGCCCGGCGCCACGCCTTCGCTGATCGCACGTGCCGATGAGATTGAAGCCGAAAAAGCCGCAGAAGCTGCGATTCCCGTGCGCGTGTATGCCCCTGAAGAGCAGCGTTGCGGCTTGATCGCGATTGTGGGCAAGCCCAACGTGGGCAAGTCCACATTGATGAATGCGCTGGTGGGGCAAAAAATCTCCATCACCTCGCGCAAATCGCAAACCACACGCCATCGCATCACCGGCATTCGCACCAAGGAAGAGACACAGTTCATCTTTGTGGATACGCCCGGTTTCCAGACCAAGCACTCCACCGCACTGAACAAGTCGCTCAACAAGACCGTGATGGGCGCCATCACTGATGTCGATTTGATCTTGTTCGTGGTGGAAGCGGGCAGCTTCACCTTGGCCGATGCCAAGGTGCTGAGCCTGTTCAAGCCCGGCATTCCGACATTGCTGATTGCTAACAAGCTGGACGAGGTAGGCCGCCGCCACGAGATCGCGCCTTGGCTGCAAAGCATGCAGCAGCGCCATCCGTTTGAAGAGTTTGTGCCCATGTCGGCCAAAAAGCGCGATGACGTCCAGCGCCTGTTTGGCATCTGTGCCAAGTACCTGCCTGAGCAGCCTTGGTTCTATAAAGAAGACGAGCTGACCGACCGCAGCGAAAATTTCATGGCCGCTGAAATCGTGCGTGAAAAGCTGTTCCGCTTTACTGGCGATGAGCTGCCCTACACCTCCACCGTGGTGATCGACAAGTTCGAAGAAGAGCCCAGCAAGCAGCACAAGCGCTTTATGCGTGTGGCATCCACCATCATTGTTGAGCGCGATGGCCACAAAGCCATGGTGATTGGCCAAGGCGGTGAGCGCTTAAAGCGCATCTCCACCGAAGCGCGCCAAGAGATGGAAAAGCTGTTTGACGCCAAGGTGTTCCTGGAAGTCTGGGTGAAGGTGCGCTCGGGCTGGGCGGATGATGAGACGCGCGTCAAGTCCTTCGGCTACGAATGATGCGGGGGGGTGATAGGGATTCGGTCCCCGATACTTTGTCGCCCCCGCTTGCCGTGGCGCTGCCACTGTCTGCGCAGGGGCTTCGCGTCTCGGCCGCTTCGCTGAACCGACTCCCCATCACCGGCTGCACTACAGCTTCCCAAGGCCTCTCTGAGGCCTTTTTGTCTTTTTAAGCACCTATGGCCGCCAAGCGCGTGGGCGAAGAGCCCTCCTTTATCTTGCACCGGTATGACTGGAGCGAATCCAGTTTGATTCTGGAGGTCTTCACGCGCCACCGCGGCCGTGTGGCGCTGGTGGCCAAGGGGGCGAAAAAGCACACCTCCAACTTTCGGCCGGTGCTGCTGGCGCTGCAGCCGCTCAAAGTCAGCTACACCTTGTCGGGCGATGGTAATGCGGACATTCATGTGCTCAAAGGCGCTGAATGGGCGGGCGGGCACATCATGCCGATGGGCAACAACTTGCTCACCGGCATGTACCTCAATGAGCTGCTGATGCGCCTGCTGGCGCGCGATGACCCGTATGCGTATCTGTTCGATGTCTACGGCACAGTGGTGAAGTTGCTGGCCACGCAGCCTGAAGAAGTGATTGAGCCGGTGCTGCGCGCCTTTGAGCTGATCTTGCTGCGCGAGCTGGGCTTGCTACCCACTTTGAAGCAGGAGACCGTGACCCTGCAAGGGTTAGAGCCCGAAAAGGCTTATGTTTTGGTGGCTGAGACGGGGCTGCGCCCGGCCTTGGAGGGTGAGCGTGCCTACCTCAGTGGTGCGCAGTGGCTGAGCGTGCAGCACGCTTTGGAGCAGGGCGAGGGTGCCTATCCGGCGCTGGTGCGTGCCTGTGCAGCGGTGGCCTCGTCGTTGAAGTCGCAACTGCGCCATTTGCTGCAATACCATTGCGGCAGCCCCATGCTGCGCACGCGGCAATTGATGATGGATTTGCAAACCTTATGACCGCCAACCCCACTTCTCCCCGCACGGCCCTGTCCGTGAATGTCAACAAAGTCGCCTTGCTGCGCAATACGAGGCATCTGGGCATTCCCTCGGTCACGCGCGCCGCGCAGCTGTGCCTGCAGGCTGGCGCGCAGGGCATCACCATCCACCCGCGGCCCGATGAGCGCCACATTCGCGGCGCTGATGTGGTTGAACTGGCCGCGCTGATGCAAGCCTGGCCCCAGGCCGAGTTCAATATTGAAGGCAACCCCACACAGAACCTGATGGACTTCATCCGCAACGTGCGGCCGCACCAGGCCACCTTTGTGCCCGACAGTGAAGACCAGTTCACCAGCGATCACGGCTGGAGCTTTCCGCAAGATGCGCAGCGGCTGCAGCCACTGATTGCACAGTGCAAGGCGCTGGGCGTGCGGGTGAGCTTGTTCATGGATCCGATGCCTGAGCAGATGGCCGCGGCCAAGGCGGCAGGCGCTGATCGCGTAGAGCTGTACACCGAACCGTTTGCCGCCGCTTGGGGCACGAAAGAGCAAGACCAGCAACTGGCGCGTTACGCCCAGGCGGCACAGGCGGCGCTGGATGTGGGCTTGCAAGTGAACGCCGGCCATGACCTCAATCGTGACAATTTGGCCGCTTTCGTCGCCGCCGTTCCTGGTCTGGCAGAAGTCTCTATTGGCCACGCGCTGATTGCTGACGCGCTGGAGCTGGGCTACGCCGCTACGGTGCAGGCTTACCAAGCGTGCATTGACCAAGGCATGGCGCAGCGCCCCTTCAGCAACATTGCTGGTTGAGTTTGAATATTTAATAAGTGAGCTACTATCCCTTGTGGAATAAGGGCTAGAGGCCATTTTGGGTCTACATCATGATTTACGGCATTGGCACCGATATTTGTGACATTCGCCGCATTCGCGCCAGCGTGGAGCGCCACGGCGATCGATTTGCCGAAAAAGTGCTCACCGAGCAAGAACTCCAGGTCTGGCGCGCCCGCAGTGCACGCTGGCCGGAGCGTGGCATCAAGTATCTGGCCACGCGCTTTTCGGCCAAAGAGGCCTTCAGCAAGGCCGTGGGCATGGGCATGACCATGCCCATGACGTGGCGCAATTGCGAGATTGCCAACCTGCCCAGCGGCCAGCCCACCATCGTCCTGCATGGCGCGATGAAAGACTGGTTTGAGGCAAAAGGGCTCAGCGTACACATCACCATGACCGATGAAAGCGAGTACGCCGCCAGCTTTTGCGTGGTGGAGCACCGGCAAGCCTGAGCACGGCCCGGGGCGTGCGGTGCGTACTCTAAAGACGCCCCTTTAGGCGCGCTGTGGCACTGCTTGGGCCCGTTATCGCGGTCATACTTGGGGTTTTGTAGCTTTGCAGGTGCGCAAGTGCCACCTGCGAGAAAGTCGAGCGCACCATGACCGCACTTCACGCCCCTTTGATCATTGACATCGCAGGTAAAGCCTTGACCGATGTGGATCGCTCCCGCCTTGCCCATCCTTTGGTGGGCGGCATTATCTTGTTTGGCCGCAACTGGGAAAACCGCGACCAGCTGGTGCAGCTGTGTGCGGAAATCAAAGCCGTCAAACATGACCTGCTGATTTGCGTTGATCACGAAGGCGGCCGTGTACAGCGCTTTAAGACCGATGGCTTTACCCACCTTCCGTCCATGCGCACCTTCGGCGATATGTGGATGGATGACGGTAAAGGCAAAAAACGTCGCAAAGGCCGTGGCGCGATGGCGGCGATGAATGCGGCCACGGCCGCAGGCTATGTACTGGGCAGCGAGCTGCGCGCCTGCGGCGTGGACTTCAGCTTCACACCCGTGCTGGACTTGGACTATGGCGAAAGCTCGGTGATTGGCGACCGCAGCTTTCACCGTGACCCGCGCGTGGTAGCCATGCTGGCAAAAAGCTTGATGCACGGCCTGCTGCAAGCGGGCATGGGCAACTGCGGCAAGCACTTTCCGGGGCACGGTCATGTCAAGGCCGATTCGCACGTCGATATGCCGGTGGACAAGCGCAAGCTGAAAAAAATTCTGTCGGAAGATGCTGCGCCTTACCCGTGGCTCTCCAGCGTGCTGACGGCGGTGATGCCTGCGCACGTCATCTACCCCAAGGTGGATGGGTCGCCTGCGGGTTTCTCCAAAGTCTGGCTGCAGGACATTTTGCGCGGCGAGTTGCGCTACGACGGCGCGATCTTCAGCGATGACTTGAGCATGGAAGCAGCGCGCAGGATTGACGGTGAAGTCATCAGCTACACCGAAGCGGCGATTCGCGCCCTCAATGCCGGTTGCGACATGGTGCTGCTGTGCAACCAGAGCCTGGGCTTGGGTGAGCATGTGGATGAGCTGCTGGAAGGCATGGCCGCTGCCATGCGTGCCCAGCAGTGGGTGCCGGATGTGGACTCTGAATCACGCCGCGTATCGCTGCTGCCCGAAACCGTGCCTCAGCCTTGGGATGCGTTGATGCTGCAACCCGCTTACCAAGATGCACTGGGTTTGCTGAACTAAATGACGAAATGAGCGATGCGATGAAAGTAGGCGTATTAACAGGTGGTGGCGATTGCCCCGGTTTGAATGCGGTGATCCGCGCCGTGACCAAGTCGCTCATCAGCCAGGGCGGCTGTGAAGTGATTGGCATTGAAGACGGCTTTGAAGGCCTGATGGGTGAAGCGGCGCGCGTCAAACCTTTAGGCTGGGATGAGGTTTCCGGCATTTTGCACATTGGCGGCACCATTTTGGGCACCAGCAACAGCGCCAACCCATTGAAGAATGAGGCCACGCTGGCGCAAGTGCGGCGCAATGTACAGTGCCTGGGTCTGAATGTGGTGGTGTCCATTGGTGGCGATGGCACACAAAGTTTGGCTTATGGCTTGGCCAACGCAGTGGGTATGCAATGCGTGGGCGTGCCCAAAACCATCGACAACGACATTGCCAATTGCGAGCGCAGCTTTGGTTTTGATACCGCAGTCGCCACCGCCACTGATGCGCTGCGCCGCATTGAAAGCACGGCCAACAGCCACCACCGCGTGATGATTGTGGAAACCATGGGCCGCAATGCGGGCTGGCTGGCACTGGAGGCCGGCGTTGCAGGCGCTGCCGATGTGATCTTGCTGCCTGAAATTGATTACCAGCTGCAGGCCATCATCGACGTCTGCAAGGCACGCGAACAGCGCCAGCGCTACACCATCATCTGCATTGGCGAAGGTGCCAAGGAAAGCGGGCAGAGCCTGACCGTGCGCGAAACCATCGCCCACAGCCCTGATCCTGTGCGCCTTGGCGGTGTGGGCCACGTATTGCGCGAGCGCCTGCAGCCCCACCTGAAAAGCGAAGTACGCACCACGGTGTTAGGCCACGTACAGCGCGGCGGAGACCCGACACCGTTTGACCGTGTACTGGCCACGCAGTTTGGCCACCATGCTGCGCAACTGGTGCTGGCTGGGCAGTTTGGCCGCATGGTGACGCTGCAAAACGGCGCCATTGGCAGCGTAGCAATTGCTACGGTTGCCAACACCCAGCGCAAGATTGCGCTCGATCACCCACTGCTGACCATGGCGCGCGATATTGGCATTTGTCTGGGGGACTGAATGACCGCGCATGCAGCGCTGATGGACATGCAGGGTCGGTCAGATGTTTTTGTGCAACACCTTAAAACGTAGCGGTTTGCCTTGGATATTTCTTGCTTTCATTGCATCTTGTGCGTGAAAGTGAATCAGTTCAAAGGTATGCTGCTATCTTTTGTGATTTGTCTAACTGCCAGAAAGGCTCTGAAAAATGTAAGTGCCTACTTTTTCAGTGTGCCTCAATGTAAAAGATTGTTGTTGATTGTTGCAAGTCTAGGGTAATCCCTGTCTAATTTCCCGCAATTGAATCATCTATCCATGCCGTCAGTGCGTTTGCGCTGGGCGGCATTTTTCATTGGGGTTGCAATGCAGTTCAAAAATTTGTCGGTGGCCAAAAAGATTTGGCTCCTGATGCTCGTGGTCATGGGTGCCATGTTGGCGACGGGTCTTTCAATGACCGGCTACATGAATCAGTTGGAGGCCAAGTTGCGCGCCGACATTCAGGATATGGATGAACGCATTCGTGTGGTGGTGGAGCTGCGCGGCACCATTGAGACGGCCGCAAGCTTTTTGATCGCCAGCAATATGGCGCAGGATGCGGACTCCATGGCTTTCTTTCAGAGCAAGTTCAAGGAAACCAGTGCCAGAACCGAGTCGCTGATCCAAGACACCGGCAGCCGCCTGGTCACGCCCGAAGGCAAGGCCTTGTTTGAGCGCATTCAGCAAAAGCGCGCAGATCTCAACGTGGTAGCTGAAAAGATCAGCACAGAACGCCGCAACGATGGGGACGTGGTCGCCATGGTCAGGGCCGAGTTGCTGCCCGCCGTGCAAGGTTTCATGGATGACATGAATACTCTGGTGGGGCTGCAGGAAAAGCTGCTAAGTAACGCCATGGTGCAAAGCGAGAATTCCCGTTCCAGCGCCATGATGCTGGGTGGACTGGTACTGGCTTTGGTGGTGATCGCAGGCTTGCTGCTGTCAGCGTGGCTGATTCGCCAGATGACCTTGCCACTGGTGCAGGCCGTGGAGCTGGCAAACAGCATTGCCAGCGGCGACTTGACACGCGATGTACACGATGATCGCAAGGACGAACTGGGCCATCTGCTGCGCAGCCTGAACACCATGGCGCAAAAATTGCGCTCTGTGGTGGGTGAGGTGCGCAATGGTGTGGATTCCGTCTCGTCGGCGGCCTCGCAGATCGCCACAGGCAACCAGGATCTGTCGGCCCGTACCGAACAGACGGCGGCCAATCTGGAAGAAACCGCAGCGTCGATCGAAGAGCTGACCGCCACGGTCACCCAGTCGGCCGATACTGCGCGCCAGGCCAATCAGCTGGCAGCCACCGCAGTTCAGGCGGCAGAGCGCGGCGGTGAAGTGGTCAGCCAGGTGGTGATGAGCATGGACCAGATCAACACCTCCAGCCGCAAGATCAGCGACATCATTGGCGTGATTGATGGCATTGCCTTCCAGACCAACATCTTGGCGCTGAACGCCGCTGTGGAAGCCGCGCGTGCCGGTGAGCAAGGCCGTGGTTTTGCCGTGGTGGCCGGGGAAGTGCGCAGCCTGGCTGGCCGCAGTGCGGAAGCGGCCAAGGAGATCAAAGCCCTCATCAGTACCAGCGTAAGCAACGTCGATCTGGGTGCCGAGCAAGTGGCGCAGGCCGGAGAAAGCATGCAGGAAATTGTGGCCAGCGTGCGCCGCGTGACGGATTTGATTGGCGAAATCACGGCGTCTGCCAACGAGCAGCGCGACGGCATTGCGCAGGTCAATCAGGCCGTGAGCAATCTGGACCAGATGACGCAGCAAAACGCAGCGCTGGTGGAAGAGTCCAGCGCCGCAGCGACTTCCATGAACGAGCAAGCTCAGCGCCTGGCGCAGGTGGTGGCCGTGTTCAATGTGGGCCATATGGCGACAGCCGCAGCCCCTGCGCTGCAGGCACAGCCCAGCATGGCCAGCGTCAAGGCCGCACCTGTGCGCTCAGCCATCAAGCCCCGTGTGGCCAGCAGCACCGCCAACTCCAGCAAGCCTGTTACTGACAAGGCGGCACCCAAGCTGTTGCGCCCCGCACCAGCCAGCAGCCCTGCAGCGAAAAGCGCCAACTCCAGCGACGATGACTGGGAAACCTTTTAAACCATAGTGTGTGAACCAAGGAGCCTGTGTGGCTCCTTTTTTTATAAGCAAAATAGGCCTCTAGCCCATTGTTGATAAGGGCTTGAAGCTATTGAAAAAGGATTACGCCATGGATCGACATGAAGAAGCCGTGCTGCAGCTGCTCACCGCCAACGGTGACACTTTTATCGCCCCGCGCTATGAAGTGGCCGATGGCTGGATGTGCCCCAGCCTGGTGGCGCTGCGCCCCGCCAAAAAACAGGTGTGGGTGGTGGAAGTGTCGGCTTCGGGCTATCCCTTGAGCCTGGTAGATCGCATCAACCAGCGCATCGAAAAATGGTATGCGCCGCTGCTGGAGCAACTGCAGCGCCTGCAAGTGACGCACAGCGACTGGAGTATTGGTCTGCTGGTGGTGGTGCGGGATGACCAGATCGACTGGCTGCGCGCGCGCATCCAGGACATGGCTGGCGTGCAGGTGCTGAGTCTGGAAACCGCCAGCAGCCCATGGGCTTGGGACGGTGTGGTGTGGACGGAAGACATGGACTTTGCCGCAGGCCACATTCCGCGCAAGGACGGCGCGCAACCGGCCAGCACCGTGCCTACTACGCATTAACACGTTGCCTCGCCCCAACGGGCAGCCCCTATGATCGGCGCAGTTTGTGCAACCACGGGCTGCCACGCCCAACACAGGGACTCGAAATGACAACGCTGGGTACGCCTTTATCTGCCAACGCCACCAAGGTCATGCTGCTGGGCAGCGGTGAACTGGGCAAGGAAGTCTTGATTGCGCTGCAGCGCCTGGGTGTAGAGACGATGGCTGTAGACCGCTACGAGAACGCCCCCGGCCAGCAGGTGGCGCACCATGCACGCACCATCACCATGAGTGACCCCGCGCAGCTCAAGGCCCTGATTGAAGCGGAAAAGCCAGACCTGGTCGTCCCCGAGATTGAAGCGATTGCCACGCCCATGCTCGAAGCGCTGGAGGCGGCAGGCGTGGTGACCGTCATTCCCACCGCACGCGCCGCGCGCCTGACGATGGACCGCGAAGGCATCCGCCGCCTCGCTGCCGAAACGCTGGGCCTGCCCACCAGCCCGTACCGTTTCTGTGATTCGCTGGAACAATTGCAGGCTGCCATTGACGGCAGCGATGGCCAGCCTGCGATTGGCTACCCCTGTGTGGTCAAGCCGGTGATGAGCAGCTCCGGCAAAGGCCAGAGCAAGATCGACCGCGCGGCCGATGTGCCCCAGTCCTGGGACTACGCCATGGCCGGTGGCCGCGTAGCCAAGGGGCGTGTGATTGTCGAAGGCTTTATCGACTTTGACTACGAAATCACTCAGCTGACGGTGCGCGCCAAAGGTGCAGACGGCCAGATTGCCACGCATTTCTGCGACCCTATCGGCCACATTCAACAAGCCGGTGACTATGTGGAAAGCTGGCAGCCGCACCCCATGCACCCTGCAGCGCAGCACAAGGCGCGGGCCATCTCCAAGGCTGTGACCGATGATCTGGGCGGCCTGGGCCTGTTTGGCGTGGAGTTGTTTGTCAAGGGCGAGCAGGTGTGGTTCAGCGAAGTCTCGCCGCGCCCGCACGATACCGGTCTGGTCACGCTCAGCACGCAGTGGCAAAGTGAATTTGAGTTGCACGCCCGCGCAATTTTGGGCTTGCCTGTGGATGCCAGCCTGCGCAACCCTGGTGCCAGCGCCGTGATCTATGGTGGTCAAGATGCTGAAGGTTTGGTATTTGATGGCGTGGACGAGGCGCTGGCCATTCCCGGCACCGATCTGCGCCTGTTTGGCAAGCCCGAAAGCTTTGTCACACGCCGCATGGGCGTGGCGCTGGCGCGTGCTGCGGACGTAGACACTGCGCGTGCCAATGCCAAACTGGCAGCCAGTCGGGTGGTGCCCCGTCAACCTTGCAAATTAAAAATAGAGCACCATGCCCTTGCTGCATAAGGGGGAAGTGCCAAAAAGGCCTTATAAATAAAAAGCCGCTGCCTTGGGAAAGGTAGCGGCTTTTTGCTGGCAAGGGTGATAGCAGCAGGCTTAAGGAAAGCTGGGCGCTTTCGGTGCCGGGGCAGGCTCTGACGCGGCGGTCACGTACCGGATACCCGGCTCAGGCTCTGGGTGCAGCTTTTCGTGGGGCACAGGCGTGCCAGCGCGCCAGCGGCGCACCACGCGCTGGAAGATCAGCGAGTTGGGGATTTGAATCAGGGTGCCGGGTAAGGGAACCGAGACATCTTCCAGGGTGGTGTAGAGCAGGTTGATATCCACCACGCGGCCCAGCGCGCCAGGTTTTTCTGCGGTGTCCAGCAGTTCAATGTGATCGCCCACGCGAAAGGGCCCCACGGTCAGAATCAGGAAGGCGCAAAACAGGTTGGACAGCACACTCCACGCGGCAAAGAAGGCGACGGCACCCACCGTGGCAAAACCAGTAAACGCTGACCACAGCACGCTGGCCGAAACGCCCAGCCGCTCCAGAATAAGAAGCACTGCGCCAGCAATGATCAACCACCGCACGACGGAATTGATCGGCATGAGCAACTCATGCGGAAAACCATAGTGCGCGCTGGCGCGCTTGATTACGCGCTTGAACAAGCGGTGCAGCACCCAGGCCACCACCAGGATCAGCAAAATTTGCAGCACAGGAATGGTCACTTCCAGCCAATCCTGCATCCATGTGGGCAAGCGGGTGCGCAAGCCCGCAAAACGGTCAATCAAAGTCACAAGCAATCCATCTATCCAGAGGTTCAAAAGCAAAGGGCACCCAGTGGTGCCCCGACGCGGTACAGCCTAGCGGCCCGTTAACGCGCACGCAATTGCTCTATGGTATCCATCTGCATCGCAAAGCTGAAAAACCGGTTTTTCCTTGGGCTTTAGCGGTGTACAGCGCCTGGTCTGCACGCATGAGCAAACTTTCTTCGTCCGTGGCCGCATCCGGAATGCAGGTGGTGGTGAGGGGTGGATTGATCTCCACCATCTGAAGTAATCAAACGCATAAAAAAAGTGTACAGAGCCAAAGCTGGGTACACCTTGCGTCTTATGCAGACCTGGCGTCAGATTTGTTCGCGTCGCAATGCAGGGAACAAGATCACGTCGCGGATGCTGGCGCTGTCGGTCAACAGCATCAGCAGGCGGTCAATGCCGATACCGCAGCCGCCTGTGGGGGGCATGCCGTATTCCAGCGCGCGCACAAAGTCGTGGTCGAAGTACATGGCTTCATCATCGCCATCGTCCTTGGCTTCCACCTGCGCGTTAAAGCGTGCAGCCTGGTCTTCGGCGTCGTTCAGCTCGGAGAAACCGTTGCCGAATTCGCGGCCGGTGATGTACAGCTCAAAACGTTCAGTGACTTCAGGGCGCTCGTCGTTGGCGCGGGCCAGTGGCGAGATTTCGGTGGGGTGCTCCATGATGAAGGTGGGGTTCCACAGCTTCTCTTCCACCAGCTCTTCAAAGTAGAAGACTTGCAGGCTGGCCAGCGAGCGGGTGGACAGCTTGTCCTTGTCTTCGTTCATGCCCAGCTTTTTCAGCGCGTTGATCAACCAGTCGCGGTTGTTCACGTTCTCGCCCGCTTCGGTGTGCTTGACGATGGCCTCTGGAATGGTCAGGCGCTCGAACGGCTTGGCCAGGTCCACCGGCTTGCCGCCGTAAGTGCACTCCAGCGTACCCACAGCCTTCATGGCGGCGTCGCGGATCAGCTGCTCGGTGTAGTTCATCAGGTCCTGGTAATCCCAGTACGTGGCGTAGAACTCCATCATGGTGAACTCGGGGTTGTGACGCACCGAGATACCTTCATTGCGGAAGTTGCGGTTGATCTCAAATACGCGTTCAAAGCCGCCAACGATCAGGCGCTTCAAGTACAGCTCAGGCGCAATGCGCAGGTACATTTCCTGGTCGAGCGCGTTGTGGTGCGTAACGAATGGCTTGGCGTTCGCACCACCGGGGATGGGGTGCAGCATGGGCGTTTCGACTTCCAGAAAGCCGTGCTGCACCATGAAGTCACGAATGCCGGCGACCGCTTTGCTGCGCGCCACAAAGCGTGTGCGTGCGTCTTCGTTCATCATCAGGTCGACGTAGCGCTGGCGAATCTTCTGCTCAGGGTCTGCCATGCCGTGGAACTTGTCAGGCATGGGGCGCAGGCTCTTGGTAAGCATGCGGATCTTGGTGGCCTTGATCGACAGCTCGCCGGTCTTGGTCTTCATCAGCACGCCTTCAACGCCAATGATGTCGCCCAGGTCCCACTTCTTGAAGTCTGCGTAGACTTCTTCACCGACGGCATCGCGCGTCACATAAGCCTGAATGCGGCCGGTGGCGTCTTGCACGGTGGCAAAGCTGGCCTTGCCCATGACGCGCTTGAGCATCATGCGGCCCGCCACCGAAACGCTCACGCCTTCGGCTTCCAGTGCTTCCGCTTCTTTTTCGCCGTGGGCTTGCACCAAAGGCAGCGCGCGGTCAGCAGGCTTGAAGTCGTTGGGGAAAGCAACGCCGCCGCTGGCCTTGGAAGACTCGCGCAAGGCTTTGAGTTTTTCGCGGCGCTCAGCGATCAGTTTGTTTTCGTCTTGCGGAGCTGCTTGTTCGGCAGCAGGGGTGTTTTGTGGTTCAGACATGGGTGAGCGCAGCGCAAAGGCTGGTGTGACAAGCCAAAAACCAGAGATTTTAGTTTTTTTGCGCCTGATTGGCATGGGGGCCGCGCAATCACAGTCAAGCGCGCTGGCAAGTGCAGGGCAGCAGCATTTTTGCTCTTGAAAAAGAAGCTATAAGCCCTTGTATTTAAAAGAAATCAATAGCTTTTGTAGCTGAAGCCTTTTATTTGCCAAGGCAAGCTGCTATTTTTTTAGAAGTTTGGGTTCAAGGCACCATGCCGGCGCTGCGGAACCTTGCGCATTACCTGCCGCAGCGCCGTGGTGGTGTGGCGCAGATCGTCTGGAGTGGGTACGGTTTTATTGGGGGTAAGCAGCGTGGCATCGGCCACCCACAAGCCGAACTTCATTTTTTGTACATTGCTGATCTGAAAGCGATCAATGCTGGCGCTCCTGTCTTCTGACAGCAGCGCACCATGTTCAGATACCGTACTTCAAAGACACGCAGTGTCAGGTGCCCGCCGGGAAAAAGTACTGTGTGCAATGGAAAGAGCGGCAGAGAATGCGGGGTGATGGAGCTGTTCATGAGAATGGCGCTTTACGCTGGCTATGATGATCCGCAGTCGCACTGACCAGGGCGTCGGCTGATGCCGCGGCCCAGTGCATGGTTCGAAGCCCTCTTTCGCAACCTCTTGTTTTTCACAACGAGCTTCCATGATTCAACAAATTCTTCAATTTCTGCTGGAGGTCATCAGTGGCCTGGTCGCTGGTGCATGTTTGCTGCGCATGTACATGCAGGCGCAGCGCATTCCCTTCAACAACCCCGTGGGGCAACTGGTGTTTGCGCTGTCGAACTGGCTGGTGCTGCCGCTGCGCAAGTTCTTGCCTGCGAAAGGCAAATACGACTGGGCCAGCCTGGCCGGCGCGCTGCTGGTGATGGTGGTGCAATATCTGCTGCTGTGGCTGTTGATTGGCGGTCGTGGATCGGCAGCGCTGGTGCCTGTGCTGGCCATTTTTGGCGTGCTGCGCATGGTGCTGACGGGCTTGATTGGCATCTTGATCGTCTACGCCATCCTGTCGTGGGTGCAACCACAGTCGCCGATTGCCAGCATTTTGTACCGCCTCAGCGAGCCGCTGCTGCGGCCGCTGCGCAAAGTCATTCCGCTGATTGGCGGGGTTGATCTGTCTGCCTTGGCCGCCATCATCGTGATACAGATTTTGCTGATGGTGCTGGCCAGCGTGCAGTTCAACGTATTAGCGGGAGTTGCTGCTCTCTGATGCGGCCAATGCAGTATTAAAAAAGGCTCCAGATTGGAGCCTTTTTGTTGGGGGCATTGAAAGTTTCCCCTGCCATGTGCAGCTTAGTCTTGCACGACAGCATCTGCCGGCAAGCGCTGCAACATGGCCAGGCTGCTGGCCACGGTGTCGCGCAACTCGCGGCGGTCCACGATCATGTCGACCGCGCCCTTGTCTTTGAGGAACTCGGAGCGCTGGAAGCCTTCGGGCAGCTTGACGCGCACGGTGGTTTCAATCACGCGCGGGCCTGCAAAGCCGATCAGGGCTTTAGGCTCGGCCATCACGATGTCACCGACAAAGGCAAAACCGGCTGATACGCCGCCCATGGTGGGGTCGGTCAGTACCGAGATGTAAGGCAAACCCTTCTTGGCCAAACGCGTCAATGCAGCATTGGTTTTTGCCATCTGCATCAGGCTCAGCAAACCTTCCTGCATGCGCGCACCGCCGGTGGCGGTAAAGCACAGGAAGGGTACTTTTTGCTCAATGGCAGTTTCCACGCCGCGCACAAAGCGCTCGCCCACCACGGAGCCCATCGAGCCGCCCATGAAGTCGAACTCGAAGCAGGCCACGACCATTTCGATGCCTTTGACCGTGCCGCCCATCACGATCAGTGCGTCGGTCTCGCCCGTGTTCTCCAGCGCTTCTTTGAGGCGCTGGGGGTACTTGCGGCTGTCTTGGAACTTCAAAGGGTCAATCGGCAGGACTTCTTGACCAATTTCGTAGCGGCCTTCGCCGTCCAGGAAATGATTCAGACGCGCACGCGCGCCAATACGGTGGTGGTGACCACAGGTGGGGCATACATTCTGGTTGCCTTCCAAGTCGGTCTTGTAGAGCACCGTTTCGCAACTGGGGCACTTGACCCACAAGCCTTCAGGGATCTGCTGGATGCGATCCTTGGCTTCGGTTTGCTGGATTTTTGCGGGCAGGAGTTTTTCGAGCCAGGACATAGGTTTTCCTCTTCAAGGCGATCTGGGCTGCAGGCCGATGGCGGCAGCCCGGGGAGCGCATTATGCGTCCATCGCTTTGCGCACTCCGCGCAAAAAGTCGATGGCCAGCGGGACAATCTTTTCGTGGGGCTGATCTTCCAGCAACTGGATGATCTTGCTGCCAATGATGGCGGCATCCGAGACTTGGGCGACTGCGTGGGCGGTTTGCGCATCGCGAATGCCAAAGCCTACGCCCACAGGAATAGACACGTGTTTTTTAATGCGCGGCATCATGGCGGCTACCGCGTCAATATCCAAAGCGTTCGAGCCTGTCACGCCCTTGAGCGAGACGTAGTACACATAGCCTGTGGCAGCACGCGCCACTTGCTGGATACGTTCATCGGTGCTGGTGGGTGCCAGCAAGAAGATTTGATCCATGTCTTTGGCACGTAGCTTGGCAGCGAATGCTTCGCTTTCTTCGGGTGGATAGTCCACCACCAAAATGCCATCGACGCCGGCTTCGGCTGCGTCGTTCACAAACGCGTCACTGCCGTGTACCTGGTCATAACGCTCAATGGGATTGGCGTAGCCCATGAGCACCACGGGCGTCGTGTGGTTCTTCTGGCGGAACTCGCGCACATAGCCCAGTACGTGCTTGAGGCCGACACCATTGGCAATCGCGCGATCGCCGGCCTTCTGAATGACGGGGCCATCCGCCATAGGGTCAGAAAAAGGCACGCCCAGCTCAATAATGTCGGAGCCAGCTTCCACCATGCCGTGCATCAGTGAGGGTGTGATAGCTGCAAACGGAAAGCCTGCGGTCACAAATGGAATCAGTGCCTTGCGGCCTTCTGCGCGCAGTTGCTGGAATGTGTTGGCAATACGGCTCATGCTGCAGGCCCTCCCTTAACCGCCAAACCGCGCATCGAGGGGCGGTCGTAAAAATCAACGCCTGAGAGATCGGCCACAGTGCCAATATCCTTATCACCACGGCCAGACAGGCTGACCAGAATGGATTGTTCAGGTTGCATGGTTTTGGCCAGTTTCATTGCATAGGCAATGGCATGGCTTGATTCCAGTGCGGGAATGATGCCTTCAGCGCGGCACAGATAGTGAAAGGCTTGCAGTGCTTCCTGGTCCGTAATACCGACGTAGGTCGCACGGCCCAGCTCTTGTAACCAGGCATGCTCAGGGCCGACGCCGGGGTAATCCAAGCCAGCGCTGATGGAGTGTGTCTCCAGAATCTGACCGTTGTCATCTTGCATGATGAACGTGCGGTTGCCGTGCAGCACGCCGGAGCTGCCTTTTTGCAGCGAGGCCGAGTGCTTGCCCGTGTCCAGACCTTCACCCGCCGCTTCCACGCCGATCAGCTTGGTGTTTTCAAAAGGGATATAGGGGTAGAAGATGCCCATGGCATTCGATCCACCGCCTACACAGGCCACGACGATGTCGGGCTGTTCATTGGCCATCTTCAATTCCTTGAAGATTTCAGGCATTTGCGTCAGGCACTCCGTGCCAATCACACTCTGAAAATCGCGCACCATGGCTGGGTAGGGCGCAGGGCCGGCCACCGTGCCGATGATGTAGAAAGTGTTGTCGACATTGGCCACCCAGTCACGCATGGCTTCGTTCAATGCGTCTTTGAGCGTCTTGGAGCCGGATTCAACCGGAATCACCGTCGCGCCCAGCAGCTTCATGCGGTAGACATTGGGGCTTTGGCGTTTGACGTCTTCCGCGCCCATGTACACCACGCATTCCAGACCATAGCGCGCGCAGATGGTGGCTGTGGCCACACCGTGCTGACCTGCGCCGGTCTCGGCAATGATGCGCTGCTTGCCCATGCGTTTGGCCAACATGGCTTGACCAATCACGTTATTGATCTTGTGCGCGCCCGTATGGTTGAGGTCTTCACGCTTCAAATAAATTTGCGCGCCCCCCATCTCCTTGGACATGCGACCCGCGTGGTAAACCGGTGAAGGGCGGCCTACAAAGTGAGCCAATTCGGAATTGAATTCAGCGACGAACTCAGGGTCGTGCTGGTATTTGGCATAGGCCTCGCGCAACTCGACCAGCGCGTGGGTCAGTGTTTCACTGGCAAAACTGCCGCCATAAGAGCCAAAGTGGCCGTTGGCATCGGGATAGGAATATTCAAACATCAGGATTAAGGTGCAATTTGTGCATCGGCGGCGCGTACGGCAGCAGCGAAGCGTTGAATCTTTTCAGCATCCTTAACGCCCTTGAGCGGTGTACCGTCAGGGCGGGTGGCTTCTACGCCGGAGCTGACATCAACTGCCAAAGACAGGCAGCGGGGTCGTACTTGGCGAATGCCATCGGTCACGTTTGCAGGCGTAAGTCCACCAGACAAAACGAGGTGAGCGTTGACGCTTGTTGGAAGGAGTGACCAATTGAATGCTTTGCCTGCTCCACCGTAGCCGTCCACATGGGCGTCTAGCAAAATGGCCTGGGCCTGAGAGTATTGATCGGCGTATTTTACGAGGTCAAAGTCACGGGCGTCGTCACCAAGGGGAATGCGTGCCGCCCGTACAAAGCGATGGCGACCGTTTTGCGTAGGCAATGCGCAGTCCTGGGGTGTTTCATCTCCGTGAAACTGCAGCAAAGCATGGGGCAGCGCCGTCAACGCAGTCCGTATTTCAGCAGCCTTCGCGTTCACAAACAGTAAAACGGGGGTGATGAAGGGGGGCAGGCGCCGGGCCAATTCGCAAGCCCGCTCCAGACTGACGGCGCGGGGGCTGGGTGCATACAGCACAAAACCTAGGGCATCCACACCCGCAGCCACGGCGGCATCCACATCGCATTCGCGCGTGAGGCCGCACACTTTGATGCGTGTTCTAGAAATAGGAGCTGTCAGCGCTTGATGCATAAGGGTTTAAAGCTAATTTGGCACTTAAGGTAGCCAGTCAAAGCCGGGTACGCGGTCAGGCAGATTCCACTGAGGATCGTACACGGGGCCCATGAAATACAAACCATGGGGCGAGAAGGTCGGTGCTGCGGCATCGCGGGAGCGTGCAGCCAGCACTTCTGCCATCCATTCAGGGGGGTGCGAGCCATCCCCAATCGCCACTAAGCAGCCCATGATATTGCGCACCATATGGTGCAGAAAAGCGCTGCCCTCAAACTCAAACCGCCAGTAACAGCACTCCATCTCACGGTGCAGGGAAGACGCTACGGCACGGCGAGTGATGTCTAGGCGATGCAGTGTTTTCACGGGGCTCAGTGCTTGGCAGGCCGAGGCGCGGAACGAGGAGAAGTCGTGCTCCCCGATCAAGCAAGCTGCAGCTTGGCGCATGGCCTCACCGTTCATTGCATTGAACACCCAGCCTACGCGGCCAGTTTCCACACTGGGCCGCACGGGCGACTGCAGCAGCACATACGCATAGCGACGCGAAGTGGCGCAGGCACGGCTGTGAAACGCATCCGGAACTTGACGCGCCCACTGCACGGCAATGTCTGATGGCAAAAATGTGTTCGTACCGCGCACCCAAGAGCTCTCAGGGCGTTGCAGCTGCGTATCAAAGTGCACCACTTGCATGAGGCCGTGCACGCCAGAGTCGGTGCGACCTGCACACAAGGTGGACACCTTATGCGTAGCAAAGCGGCCCAAGGCCGCTTCGAGTTTGTCTTGAACGGTTTTACCGTCCGTTTGGCTTTGCCAACCGTTGTAGGCCTGGCCGTTGTAGCTGACCCCGAGGGCTATGCGCATGGCGGCTCCTGGGGAAGCGGCACTGCCGCTTCAGAAAAAATGCGAGGGTTCAATCAAGTTCAGACAGCATTTTTTGGGCGCGGGCTTGGTGAGGGCCGGTGGCTTCTGCCAGAACCTCTTCAATCAAGGCGCGCGCGCCTTCGCTGTCTCCAATGGCGTTGAATTCCTGTGCCAAGTCAAGCTTGGTAGACAGGGCGTTTTCAGCGTCATTTTGCCCTGACTGCTCAGGGGCTGCCGCGCTGCCTGCAGAACCAGAGCCAGTCTCAAGGGAGCCCAGATCAAAGTCCAGACCAATTTCAGGGTCAGAGAATGGCTCCGGAGCTGCGGGAGTAGGCGCTGCTGCAGGTGGCGGTGTGACAGATTCAGGGGGTGGAGGCGCTGGAGTCTCCACATCGAAAGCCGGCGCTTCATCACCCTGCTGATCTAATTCTTCTTGCAACTCAGGCTGCGGGACAGGCGTTTCTGCTGTCTTCTCTGGCGCAGTAGGTATGGGCGGTGCGTCAACGCCGGACAGGTCAAAGTCCAAGCCATCCGTAGCTGCAGCATGGCTGTTGTCGATGGCTAAGTTGTCCTCAGGCGGCTCTTGCGATAGAGCGGACGTAGATGAATCGAACGAAGGCTCTACGTGCGTGGAAGCCTGCTCACCGGGAAGGTCCTGATCCAGATTGAGGTCTAAGTCTGGAAACTTTTGTGTCGCGGGCTCCGTAATGGCAGCGGTAATGGCAGCGGCAGAAGCAATGCCCGCTGCTGCAGTGCCGAAAGGTGCGGCATTGTTTAGGGCATCCGCAAACGAAGTCTGGGGTTTGGCTGCGTCATCAGCGCTGGCTGCCGCATAGAGGGGATTGGTCGGGTCGAGGCTGCGTCCCAGGGCGACCACGCGCTGCCAGTCTGTGCCATCGCTGGGGCTGAGATCCTGCACGGTGCGAGCAGTACTTTCCAGCGCCTTCAAGTCGTGGCGCTTGGCGTAAATCTCCGCCAGCTTCATGTGCACAGCCAAGCGCTCGGGATTGTTGCGCAAGCCTTCTTTCAGAATTTCCTCTGCCTGCACATCACGGCCATAAGCCAGGTGGACATCAGCTTCTGCTACAGGATCGGCCTCACCGTCCTCATTGAGCGGGCCGGGCACGTAGGCCATGGTGGAGGCACCATCTGTGGGTTCAGCGTCCACTGGTTGGTCACCCGCAGCGCCAAAGAAATCGTCATGCTGCGAATGGCGGTCACTCAAAACTGGGTCTTGCTCGGCGTTGTCCGGGTGCCGCTTCTTCCAGGCACCGTAACCCAGAAGGGCCAAAAGCAGGGCGATGGCAGCGCCGCCTGCCGGAATCAGTGGGTTCTTTGACAGCCGCTCCATGAAGGAGGGCTCAGCGACGGTGGTGGGCGCTGCCTGTGTTGCTGCCGATTTTGCAGGTGCGTCGTCCTCTGGGGTGGTTGTCGCTGGGGCCGGTGTCACGGCCGTGTTCTCTGGAACGGCAGTTTCTGCAGGCGTAGGTGCTGATGTGGCAACTTCGATGCTGGGAGCCGCTGACGCTGGTGGTTCTGCAGTTTCAGGCAACGGCGCAGGCGCAGCTGCGTCAGCAGCCGGTGTGGCGGCAGGTGCGGTTTCTGCGGGTGAGCTCTGCGCCAGTTGATTAAGTTCTGTCAGATTGCGCTGCAGCTCATTGAGGCGATCACTTTGATCCTGGGCCTGCTTTTGATCTGCCAGCTGTTGCTCAGCCACTGCAGCGCTTTGCGCCGAACCCTTGGACAGGGTCAGCTTGTCGGGCGTGGTTGCTGCGGGGCGCGCGTCTTCTACGCGGGCCTGCACTTGACCGCCAGAGCTGCGGCTTGCTGCTTGCACTGCCGCTGCAGGGGCCTTGGAGGCCAAGCTGCGGCGGTAGGCGTTGAAGTCGCGGCTTTGCGCGGCAACAATGCGGCGCGCTTCTTGTGCCGGGATTTCCAAGGCTTGTTCGCGGCTGGGCATTTGCACGACCGCACCAGCGCGCATCCGGTTGACGTTGCCATTGATAAACGCTTTGGGATTGCTGCGCAGCATGGCCACCAGCATTTGATCCAGCGATACACCAGAGGCACGGCGGGCATTCGCAATGTGCCCAGCGGTTTGGCCGGAACGGATGGTCAGGGTTTCCGCCGCAGACGCTTTTTGGACTTTGGATGCAGATGCTGGTTGTGGTGCTGTGCCTGCAGAAGCGGCGGCGCGGGCGCGCGCAGTGACGGTGCTAGGCGCCGCACTCGAGGAGTAACTGCGCCCGGTAACTGCAGCCGACGGCATGGCTGCAGTTGCTGTAATTGCAGGCGCCGGTGCCGGCGTTGGGGTGATTTGTGCTGGGGCGATGGGCGCTGGGGCAGGGCGTGTGGATGCAGGAAGATCCAACAGCAAGGTATAGCTGCGAACCATTTGGCCACTGTTCCAGTTGGTTTGCAGCACCAAGTCCAGGAAAGGCGTAGTGATCGGCGCGGAACTGGTTAACTGTAGTTTGGCAGTGCCATCGGCGTTGCGTTGGAGTGCCACGGCGATCGAGTCGGCCGCTGTGCTGTAGTCCATGCCCTGCGCGCGAAACACGTCGGGGGGCGCTACGCTGGCAAGCAAACTGTCCAGCTCAGCGGGCGTAATCTGGGGAATGGCGATTTCTGCGCGCAGGTTCTCGCCCAGCGCAGACTGGATGCTGATGGGGCCCAGCGTAAGCGCTGCTGCATCGGTGGTGGACAGTGCAGTAGAGACAAAGGCCGCTGCGGCCAAGGCTGAAAGTTTCCAACGATGCATGTTTGCGGTCAGGTTCAAAGGGTTGGCCGCTTCGGTGACGGCAGATGTTTTTGTGAAATGCAACAAGTCCAGTATCGCCGCTGGGCTGCAGGCGCAGTCATTGGCAAAAGACCTTAGCAGCATTGCTGAGGGGTGACAAGCGAGCCCACAGAATGGCAAACGGCCGAGTGCGGACAGCAGGGGCCGATTATGACGAAGCATTGGCCATTGCTTGGTACTCTGGTGCAGACACTCCCTGGTCGAGTCCAAGATTTTTGCGTCTGCTGCACGCATTTACTCAGTCTGGGGTTGGAATGTGTGCGGCTGTGGCTAGGCCGAGACAGGAGCGATGTAGCAGTCTCGGGCATAAAAAAAGGAAGCCTGAGCTTCCTTTTTCATACCGATAGGTCAGCGATTACTTCGCCAGCAGAATGCGCAACATGCGGCGCAGGGGTTCGGCTGCGCCCCACAGCAGCTGGTCACCGATCACGAAGGCGGACAGGTATTCGCCGCCCATGTTCAGCTTGCGCACGCGGCCCACGGCTACTTCCAAGCCGCCGGTGGTGGCTGCGGGTGTCAATTCCTTGACGGTTTCTGCACGGTCATTGGCCACGAACTTGACCCAATCGTTGCCGCCCTTGATCAGTGCTTCGATTTCTTCCAAAGGCAAATCCTTCTTCAGCTTTAAAGTCAAAGCCAAGGAGTGGCAGCGCATGGCGCCAATGCGCACGCACAGGCCATCCACGGGGATGGTGGCTTCGGTGCCGAGGATTTTGTTGACTTCGGCCTGGCCCTTCCATTCTTCCTTGGATTGGCCGTTGGGCAGTTGTGCATCGATCCAAGGGATCAGGCCGCCGGCCAAAGGTGCGCCGAAGAATTCGGTGGGTACATCGGTGCGGATGGTCTGGGCCACCTTGCGGTCAATGTCCAAAATGGCAGAAGCAGGCGTGGCCAGCTCGTCGGCCACGGCGGCGTGCACCACGCCCATGCCCTTGAGCAGTTCGCGCATGTGGTTGGCGCCGCCGCCCGAGGCCGCCTGGTAGGTCATGGAAGACACCCACTCCACCAGACCGGCCTTGAACAGACCGCCCAGGCCCATCAGCAAAATGGAGTTGGTGCAGTTGCCACCAATCCAGTTCTTGCCACCAGCAGCCAGCTTCTTTTTGATCAGATCGTCGTTGACGGGGTCGAGCACGATGACGGCGTCGTCTTCCATGCGCAAGGACGATGCAGCGTCAATCCAGTGGCCGTTCCAGCCCGCAGCGCGGATCTTGGGAAACACTTCCTTGGTGTAGTCGCCACCCTGGCAGGTGATGATGATGTCGCACTTGGACAGCTCGGCGATGTCGTTGGCGTCTTTGAGTGCGGTGTGCACCGTAGCCATCGCAGGGGCCTTGCCGCCGGCGTTGGAGGTGGAGAAGAACACGGGTTCAATCAGCGCGAAGTCACCTTCGGCTTGCATGCGGTCCATCAAAACGGAGCCGACCATGCCGCGCCAGCCCACCAAACCTACCAATTGCTTACTCATTTTTGAAACGCCCTTGAAGAAATTGCGAAAACAGATGTGAAGTGCTCAATCTGGCTTTTCGGCCCGGCTCGTCTGGCCGGGAAAGGGCGCGCGACGAACCGGGCTGGGTCAGCCTTTAATCGTCGTCGTGGTTGTCGCGCGCACAGCCACACCTGCCAGCAAGGCAGTCTTCAGAGAAGTGGTGAGGGTGTGGGCGGCAAACATAGGGGGTGGATTGTAGCTTAACTAATGCGGCTTTAGAGAATCTAATCTCCGTCCCGCCGTGGGGTTTACGTCTGGCATTGTGGCGGCAAATGCACGCCCCAGCACCTGAATTTTGCTTGGTCGCCGTTAGCGTTACCAAAAAAGCCGCATGGCACAGGGCTGCAGGCGGCTTTTGGAGTTGCAGGTCAGACAGCAGCCAGCGCGGCGACCACGGCATCACCCATTTCGCGGGTGGATACCTTGGTCGTGCCTACACTGTAAATGTCGGCAGTGCGCAGGCCATCGGCCAGCACTTTTTGCACGGCGGCTTCGATCTTTTGGGCAGCCGCTTCCTGGTTCAGCGAGAAGCGCAGCATCATCGCTGCCGACAAGATAGTGGCCAGCGGGTTGGCAATGCCTTTGCCGGCGATGTCAGGGGCCGAGCCGTGGCTGGGTTCATACAAACCTTGGCCCTTGCTGTTGAGCGATGCCGAAGGCAGCATGCCGATGGAGCCGGTGAGCATCGAGGCTTCGTCGCTCAAGATGTCGCCAAACATATTGCCCGTCACCACCACGTCAAAGCGCTTGGGTTCTTTGACCAGTTGCATGGCAGCGTTGTCCACGTACATGTGATCCAGCGCCACGTCAGGGTACTGGGCCGACACCTCGGAGACCACGTCTTTCCAGAACTGGAAGGTTTCCAGCACGTTGGCCTTGTCCACGCTGGTCACGCGCTTGCTGCGCTTTTGCGCGGCCTGGAAGGCCACGTGAGCGATGCGCTCAATCTCGGGCTTGGAGTAGCGCATGGTGTCAAACGCTTCTTCGCTGCCGGGGAAGTGGCCGTCGTCGGCCGTGCGGCGGCCGCGTGGCTGGCCAAAGTAGATGTCGCCCGTCAGCTCGCGGATGATGAGGATATCCAGGCCGGAGATCAATTCCGGCTTCAAGCTGGAGGCATCCACCAGCTCTTTGTAGCAAATTGCGGGGCGGAAGTTGGCAAACAGGCCCATGTTTTTGCGCAGACCAAGGATCGCTTGCTCGGGGCGCAGGGGGCGGTCCAGCGTGTCGTACTTCCAGTCGCCCACGGCGCCAAACAATACGGCGTCGGACTCCATCGCCAGCTTCAGTGTGGCGGGTGGCAGGGGGTGGCCGGAGGCTTCGTAAGCAGCGCCGCCCACGGGCGCGGTTTCCATCTCAAAGTTCAAGCCCAGCGCGTTGAGCACCTTGACCGCTTCTGCCACGATTTCTGGGCCAATACCGTCACCGGGCAATACTGCGATTTTCATAATAATCTTCCTCAAACTCTTTGTTTTGTTAGCGGCTAGCCCTGGTGTTATTTGGGTTTCAGATAACAAACTATCTGAACTCTATGAATAACAAGGGCCAGCTGCTCCTTTATTGGTAACTCGCGGCGCTCAGCCCTGGATCAGCGAGCGCGACAGCCACGGCTTTTGCGCCAGGCGCTCGGTTTCAAACGCCTTGATCTTGTCGGCGTGGCGCATGGTCAGGCCAATGTCGTCAAAGCCGTTGAGCAGGCAGTACTTGCGAAAAGGAATGACGTCAAAGGCAATTTCTTCGCCCTGCGGGCGCACGATGACCTGGCGCTCTAGGTCGATGGTCAGCTCATAGCCGGGGAAGGCATTCACTTCGTTGAACAGCAGATCAATCGTGGCCTCGGGCAGCACGATGGGCAGCAGGCCGTTTTTGAAGCTATTGTTAAAGAAGATGTCGGCAAAGCTGGGCGCCAGAATGGCGCGAAAACCATATTGGTCCAGCGCCCACGGCGCATGCTCGCGGCTGGAGCCGCAGCCAAAGTTTTTGCGGGCCAGCAGCACGCTGGCGCCCTTGTAGCGCGGCTGGTTCAGTACAAAGTCGGGGTTGGGCTTGCGGGCCGATTCGGGCACGCCGGGCTCACCCGGCTGGTCCAGATAGCGCCACTCATCAAAGGCGTTCACGCCAAAGCCGGTCTTTTTGATCGACTTGAGGAACTGCTTGGGGATGATGGCGTCGGTGTCAACGTTTTCGCGGTCCATCGGGGCAACAAGGCCCTTGTGCACGGTGAATTTCTGCATAGCGTGTCTCGGTATTCAGTGGCGTTTCAACGGGCCGCACGTTCAATGGCGCTGCCAGCATGCCGGATGTCTTGGCCAATGCCCTGCACGGTGTTGCACGCCGCCAAGGTAAAGGCCAGACCAATCAGCAAAATCGAAAAAGAAGGTTTCATTGCCAAATTCTTTCACGGTCCGTTGGCACAAGGGGTTAAGCAAACTTGCGGATGTCGACAAAGTGGCCGTGGATGGCAGCGGCGGCGGCCATCGCGGGGCTGACCAAATGGGTGCGACCACCGGCGCCTTGGCGGCCTTCGAAGTTGCGGTTCGAGGTGGACGCGCAGCGCTCACCGGGCTCCAGACGGTCGGCGTTCATCGCCAGACACATGGAGCAGCCGGGTTCACGCCATTCAAAGCCTGCGGCCTTGAAGATCACATCCAACCCTTCGCGCTCGGCTTGTTCTTTCACCAGACCGGAGCCTGGCACCACCATCGCCAGCTTGATGTTCTTGGCCACTTTCTGGCCCAGCTTTTTGACCACGGCGGCGGCTTCGCGCACGTCTTCAATGCGGCTGTTGGTGCAAGAGCCGATGAACACCTTGTCTACAAAGATGTCGCTCAAAGGTTTGCCGGGCTCCAGCGCCATATAGGTCAGCGCGCGCTCGATGGCGCCACGCTTGTTGCTGTCTTTCTCCTTGTCGGGATCAGGCACGCAGGCATCTACGCCCAGCACCATCTCGGGCGAGGTGCCCCAGGTGATTTGCGGCACGATGTCGGCGGCGCTGAGTTCCACCACGGCGTCAAACTGGGCGTCGGTGTCCGACGTCAGCGTCTTCCAGTACGCCACGGCGGCATCCCATTGCGCACCGGTGGGTGCCAGCGGGCGGCCTTTGACGTATTGAATGGTTTTTTCGTCCACGGCCACCAGACCGGCGCGCGCGCCGCCTTCAATGGCCATGTTGCACACCGTCATGCGGCCTTCCATCGACAGATCCCGAATGGCCTGGCCCGCAAACTCAATGGTGTAACCCGTACCGCCAGCCGTACCAATTTTGCCGATGATGGCCAGCACGATGTCTTTGGCGGTCACGCCGGGTGCTGCCTTGCCGTTGACTTGCACCAGCATGTTCTTGGCTTTTTTGGCCAGCAGCGTTTGCGTGGCCATCACGTGCTCGACTTCGGAGGTGCCAATGCCGTGCGCCAGTGCGCCAAACGCACCGTGGGTGGAGGTGTGGCTGTCGCCACACACCACGGTCATACCGGGCAGCGTGGCACCTTGCTCAGGGCCCATGACGTGAACAATGCCCTGGCCCTTGTCCATGAACGGAAAGAACGCCGCCGCACCAAACTCTGCAATATTGCTGTTCAGCGTCGTGATCTGCTCTTTGCTGATGGGGTCAGAAATACCGTCGTAGCCCAGCTCCCAGCCGTTGGTTGGTGTGTTGTGGTCGGCCGTGGCCACCACGGAGTTGATGCGCCACAGCTTGCGACCCGCTACGCGCAGACCTTCAAAGGCTTGGGGGCTGGTCACCTCATGCACAAGGTGGCGGTCAATGTACAGAATCGATGTGCCGTCTTCCTCGGTATGGATGACGTGCTCGTCAAAAATCTTGTCGTAAAGGGTGCGTCCCATGGTGTTCTCTTCTTCGTGGTGGGAAAGTTGTCTTTTGAAATTTTAGGCAGACGCCTTGGCAATCACTCCCAGCCTTTGCCGAGGTGCTCCACCAGTAAACGCGATGTCACTGGCAGGGCGTCAAAGTCACGGGCGACCAGACTCAATGTGCGCTGGGCCCAGTTGTCTGTCAACGGCACACTCTTCAAATTGCCCACGCCGTGCATGAGCTCAAACGCACGATCGGGAATCAGGCCCACGCCCAGTCCGTTGTCGATCATGCGGCACATGGCATCCAGGCTTGTGACCTGAATGCGCTGATGCAGGGGGCGGCCCGAGCGCGCTGCCGCGCCGCGAATGGCCAGGCTGATGGAGCTGCCGCCGTGCAGGCCGACGATGTCCCACTCCAGCACTTCCTCAAACGCAATGGATTCGCGGCTGGCCAGTGCATGGTCTTGGGGCACCACCAGCACCAGGTTGTCGGTGCGGTAAGCGCGCGTTTGCAGGCCGTTGGTATTGGCCTGGCCCATGTTGCAGATGCCAATGTCGGCCGTGCCTTCCTGCACGGCTTGCAGCACGTCGGCCGACAGGTGTTCCTGCAGGTCAATCTTGACTTGGGGGTGCTCTTTGCTGAAAGCGCCCAGGTCTTCAGGCAAGAACTGCACGATGGCCGAAATATTGGCGTGCACCCGCACATGGCCGCGTACACCATCGGCGTACTCCGACAGCTCGCCCTGCATGCGCTCCAGCCCATACAGCACGTTGCGTGCGTGGTGCAACAGGCTTTCGCCGGCGGGTGTGAGCGTTACGCCACGGCTGTGGCGGTAGAGCAAGGCAGTGTCCACGGCGGCCTCCAGGTCAGACAGGCGCTTGCTCACGGCAGAGGCGGCGATGTATTCGCGCTCGGCAGCGCGGCCAATGCTGCCCAGTTCGCACACGGCGACGAACAATTGCAAAGAGGTCAAATCAATACGGCGCGCAAAACTGCGTTCGGAATTCTTCATGGCGGGGGGCACTTTTCAAGTCTTCTCGTTTTGAGAAGTTGTAGTTATTTTCCTCTTTAAATAAGTCTTTGTCATCGCGCAATGCGAAGACGTTGGGCATCAAAAATCGAATTGAACCATCGCGTATGACGATGGTGTTTGTGCATTTCTCTCAAATTTCTATCAATAAGAGAGCAATATGCTGTGGTGAATATTGAATGTCAGTATCAAATTGCTTGAAAATTGAGCAAACAAACAGGCCTGCAGCTATAGAAAAAATAGCTGCAGGCCTTGGCGGCTGAAAACTGTGGGCCTGCGTCTGCGCGGCAGACGATGGCTGCGTTTTATGCGACTTTAGAAGTTGTAGCGGGCGTTCACGCCGGTGCTCCAGTTGCGGCCAGGTGCGCTTTCAAAGAAGCGGCTGTTGCTGTCACCCACGATGACGGAGCCTACGTACTGGCGGTCAAACAAGTTGTCTACGCGCGCGAAGGTGTTCAGCGTCCAGTTGCCGATGTGCTTGGTGTAACCCACGCTGGCTGCAGCCACCGTATACGACGGTGCAGAGGCGCTGCCTGCATTGGCTTTGTTGGCATCGTTCACAAATACCTTGCTGGCATGCTGGGCCGACACGCCGAAGCGCCATTCAGGCGTGGGGCGGAAATTCACACCCACAAAAGCGCTTTGCTTGGAAAGTCCGGGCAGCATATTGCCCGCGTTGTCGCCATCCCGAAATTGGGCGTCCAGATAGGTGTAACCCGCCTGCACATCCCATTGGCGTGACAACTTGATGTCGGCTTGCAACTCCGCACCGACGCGGCGGGTTTTGCCCGCGTTTTTGTAGACCGTGCGACCACCTGCACTGCCAGCGCTGACGATCTCATCGTTGGTGCTGGAGTGGAAAACGGCAGCGCTCCACATACCCTTGATATCGCCCGTCAGGCGTTGGCGATAGCCCAGTTCGAACTGCGTGCTCACGCTGGGTTGCAAACCGGTGTTCATGCCACTGCTGGTGGTGCTGTACGACATCTCCGCCAAGGTCGGGGTTTCAAAGCCACGGCCTACGCTGCCATAGACGGTGTCGTTGGCGGTCAAGGCATGGGACAACGCCACAACAGGCAAAAACTTGTTGTGCTTGGCGCTGCCCGAATCATCAGGGTTGGTGCCGTTGATGTAGCGGTCGTCCACCTTGAATTTCACACGGCTGTAGCGCAAACCCGTGTCCAGTGTCCAAGTGGGCGCGAGTTGCCACGAGGCCTGGACATAGGGGTCCGTGTTGGTGATGGTATTTTTCTCGTCGCGGCGCAAGTTGCCTTGTACGCCGACGGTATTGCCGACAAAGTTTTCATAGCCTTGGCGGTCTTCCTGCACATAGTCCAAGGCCAATCCTGCCGTGACGGTGACCGGCACTGGTGCATCGCTGAAGGTGCCTGTCCAGCGCGCATCCAAGCCGGCATATTCGCGCGACATATCAATCACGCCACCTGCATGCCCGGCGGGCGCCTGGGTGGCTTGGGGGATGGACTGGTACTGCTCCATCGAGCGGTGTCCTGCATACGCCGTCAACGCTACGCTGTGGCTGCCATTGAGCTTGCGCTCGTAGGTCGCTCCCACCTGGGTTTGCTCCAGCGACTTGCGGGTGTTGAACTTTTGCGCAACGGCCTCACCCGTATCGGCGCGGTAAGAGGCGCGCTGCGGGTTGGCGAGGTACTGGGCCCATGTCAGCCCCTGCGGATCTAGGGCATCCGTTTTCATGGCGTTGGCGGTGATGGTCAAACTTGCATCCTCGCCAATTGCGGTGCTCAGTTTGGCATTGGCAGTGTTGCGGTTGGCCGCACTGTGGTCACGATAGCCATCGGTCATGAAGCGGCTGGCGCTGACCAAGTAGCTCAGGCCTTGCGCGGTCTGGCCGCCTGCCTTGGCGGCAAAGCGCTTTTGCCCATCGCTGCCCAAGCTCACGCCGCCTTCTACGAAAGGCTTGCCTTCCGGCGTTTCTGTGAACATGCTGACCACGCCGCCGGCCGAGTTGCCATAGAGCGCCGAGTAAGGGCCGCGCAGCACTTCCACACGTTCCAGGCTGCTGATGTCGATGTGCGAGAGCGAGCCCTGGCCATCCGGCATGGTGGCAGGAATGCCATCCACATAAATACGTACACCGCGCACACCAAAAGTGGAGCGTGCGCCATAACCGCGCACGGACAGCTGCAGGTCTTGCGCGTAGTTCTGGCGATTCTTGATCTGCAGGCCGGGCACGCCACTCAAGCTTTCGGACAGGTTGACCTGCATTTGGCGGTCACGCACTTGCTCGCCGTCAAGCACGGTGGCGGAAGTGGGCAGGGTCTGCAGGCTCGCACTGCCGGTGGCAGAGCGGATTTCAATGGCTTCCAGGACGGGGGCACTATCGTCTGGGTTTTGGGCCAATGCTGTCAGGCTCAGGCTGCTGAGGAAGAGCGCAATAGCGCGGCTTTGGGCAGAAGGGGCAAAGGAATGCATTATTTGAAATTACGTGCTTGAAAAACAGCCAGGCTGGCGCGAAATGCTAGGCCTTTTGCATTTTTCTGGGAGAAGGCCCTGAAGAACCCATGAATGCATCGCTGCTTTGGCGCAGCAGATGCAAAAAAGGGTGGCCATAGCCACCCTTTGGATTCTGTGCTGGTGGCTGCAGCGCCTGCCTGTCAGTACAGGGCGGGCGATGTGATCACCCGCCCTGAGCTTTAGAACCAGTGCATCATGCCCACGTCAAATCCGTTGCGGTTGGATGTGAACGCACGGTCATGGGCAATATCTGTATAGACAGTGGTGCGCTTGGACAGGGCGTAGTAATAGCCCAGTGCAAACTTGTCCTGTACCTTGGTATTCAGATCACGGTTATCCATGCGGGCGTAGGATGCCTTGAGCGTGCCAATGCCTACCTTGCCGGATGCGCCGACCGAATAAGAACGAATGCTCTGGTTGTCGATGTTCTTGCCAGCGCCGTAGAAGCCACGCACCTTCAGCGACTGATCGCCCCAGTGTGCAGTCATGGTGTTCCAGGAAGTATGTTCTTTGCTCTGGCTTTCAGTACCTGCGGCCACATAGAACTTGCCGCTGGCGTAGCTGGCCGCTGCACTGTAAGCATTCTTGGCGCCGGGTACGTCTTCGTTCGGTGCAAACGTTACGCCCAGTCGGAAACCACCACGCTGGATGTTGTAGTTGATGCCATTGTCAAAACGGTAGGGGCTGGTCGATGCACCAGATTTGCCACCTGTTTGTGTCGTGATGTTGCTGCTCACGCGGGAGTGCTCAAACACGTCGGCAGGCAGCATCACGTACTGGTACGAAGGGGTGAACATGCGACCCAAGCGCACTTGGCCGTAAGAGCCTTCCAGACCGACCCAGGAATCAGCGTGCCAGAACTTGGTGGCATTGGTGGGAGCGCCGGTGTCGGCTTGGTAACGGTGCTGCAAGTGGAAAGAAGCCTTCAAACCACCGCCCAGATCTTCCTGGCCCTTGAAGCCCAGACGGCTGGCTGCACCTTGCATCATGCTGTAGTGATCGTCACCGATGTTACGGCCTACGCCCAAGTCGATCGAGCCGTAGACGGTCACATTCGATTGCGCAGCGGCGATCTGAGCGAAGGACAGCGCGCTCAGGAGCGCGAAGGGGAGAATGATTTTCTTCATATAAATTTTCGGGGAGATAAATGGGGCATTGCATGTGGTGTTCACATCCAATGGCCCGTTCCATTCCATTGCAGATAGCTTGCGCAATGGGGTGAATTGGTGGGAGGGCACTCATAGCGAGCGCACGGCTGCCTTCTCTTTCAAACAGCAGCCTTATGGATCTGTTGGTTCATTCACCAAAGTAAGAGCTTGCTTCAGTCAAATAAGAAAAAAAGGTGGCTGGAAGGCCACCTTTGTGCCGTGCTGGCTGGCCTTATTTCTTAGGCAGCGCGTAGGCGATCACGTAATCACCCTTGTGCTTGGTCTGGCGAGCACCACCCGCTGAGATCACCACAAACTGGCGGCCCGATTCAGGCGACAGGTAGGTGATTGGAGAGGCTTGTGCGCCCACAGGCATACGTTCTTTCCAGACTTCCTTGCCGGTAGCCGACTCGTAAGCACGCAGGTAGTAGTCTTGGGTGCCAGCGTGGAACACCAGACCACCAGCGGTGGAGATCGGTGCGCCCAGTGCCGGCAGGCCCAGAGGTACTGGCAGGCCAGTACGGATGCCGAACATTTCGCTGTCTTCCACCGTAGCGGTAGGAGTGCGCCATGCCACTTGCTGGGTGTTCAGGTCGATAGCGACCATATTGCCCCACGAAGGTGCGTGGCAAGGCAGGCCCAGTACGGACAGGAACGAGGAGCGCAGTGCAGCGTAAGGCACGCCGTTTTGTTGGGCGTTTTTCCAGCCCACTTTGGCGCCGTCTTTTTCCTTGAACTCGGCCAGTCGCTCCTTGGCGGTCTCACCGGGTTCCAGCCACACGATTTGAGGCATGTGGATGTCGTTGGTGATCAGCATGTTGGTACGGGGGTCATACGTCATGCCACCCCAGTTGAAGCCACCGTAGTAGCCGGGCCACACCAGTGTCATCTTTTGCGATTCCAGCTTGGTGTAGGGGCCTGCGTAGTTCAACTGCTTGAAGTGGATGCGGCACAGCATCTGGTCAAACATGGTGGCACCCCACATGTCCGATTCCTTCATGTCCATGGTGCCCAGCTGGGGCATGGTGGACCAAGGCTGTGTCGGTGCGGCAGGTGCGTCGCCTTCTTGCACATGCAAGTTAGGTACAGCGCGCTCTTCGACGGGGACTACAGGTTTGCCCGTCGCGCGGTCCAGCACGAACAACTGGTGGGTCTTGGTAGCCAAGATCACCGAAGGTGTCGAGCCGCCCTTGCCGTCCGGCATGTCCACGAACAAAGGAGGTGCGCCGTTGTCGTAGTCCCAAGTGTCCATGTGGACTGCCTGGAAGTGCCAGGCTTCCTTGCCAGTCTTTACATTCAAAGCAACTACAGAAGTAGCGTACTTGTTCATTTCAGGTGTGCGGTGTGCACCCCAGAAATCCGGTGTGGCATTGCCCAGGGGGATATAGACCAGACCCAGCTTGGCGTCATACGCGCCATGCGACCACCAGTTAGGCGTGCCCTTGGAATAGGTTTCTCCATCCTTGGGCATCATGTCGATGTCTGGGTTACCCAGATCCCATGCCCAGGCCAGTTTGCCTGTTTTGGCGTGGTAGCCACGGATCACGCCCGAAGGTTCGTCGGTCTGGATGCCGTCAAACACCCAGCCACCCAGCACAATGAAGTCGCCCGCGACCAAAGGTTGCGAGTTGTTCATGTACCAGAAGTCGGGCAGATTCTCGCCCAGGCCGCGGCTCAGGTCGGTGTAGCCCTTGCCGGTATCGCCAAAGTTTTCGCACACTTCACCCGTCTTGGCGTCCAGGGCCCACAAACGTGCCACCTTGTCGGTAGTGATGATGCGGGTGTCGCATTGGCCGTTGGCAGACTTTTGCGCTTCGGGCACTTCGTAGTAACCCACGCCGCGGCAACGGTTCCAATGGGGACTAAGCTTGCCCTTGGAGTCAAAGGTCCACTTTTCTTCGCCGGTTTCAGCGTTCAAAGCGATGACCTTGTTTTGAGGTGTGCACAGGTAAATGCTGTCACCAATGTGGATAGGCGTTACCTGGTCTTCGTTAGGGCCACCTACATCAGCACCGGTCCGGTAAGTCCAAGCCACTTCCAGCTTGTTAACGTTGTTGGGTGTGATCTGGTCGAAAGGACCAAAACGATCACCGCCGTCATTACGGCCAAACTGGGTCCAGCGGTTTTCTTTGCTGTTAGCGTCGGTAATGACCGGCACTTCATTGACCACCTGTGTGCCCAATTTCGCTGTGTTTTGCACAGTGTTGTGGGGTGTGAAAATGGAGGCCGCACCAGCGAACAAGACCACAGCTTGTACCGCTGTGGCTGGGATGGCGATTTTCTTGGCATCAGGGCGCATGCAGCGCAGAGCGATAGCAGCGATCAAGCCCAACACCAGCATAGGTGCCAAGCGAGGTACGAGGCCCCAGAAATTGGCGCCAACTTCAAACAACGCCCACAGCGCTGTGCCAATGACAACGAACAAGAACAGCAAAGCGCCTTGAGGCTTGGTGCGCACCAGTAAAACGCCAGAAACCAAAGTGGCCGCACCGGCCAGCAGGTAGTACCAAGAGCCGCCTAAGGATGCCAAGCGAATGCCGCCAATCAGCAATGCCAAGCCAACGAGGCCAAGCACCACACCGAAGATGCGCACCCAAAGTGGGCTATGCGCAGTAGTGTCAGGAGTGGACATGAGTAATCCAGTGATGAAAAGTGGCGTGATTCTAGGGTAAACCCTTGTGTTGTTTTTTTATGTCTTTTATAAGAGTTAGAGCCATGAGGTTCGGGGCGCTGAGATTTCAGCGTGATTTGTAAAAATCTCAATAAAAAAACCAACAAAATATTGTTTTTAAAAGTAATTACTAAATTTCAGTAATCACTGAAATATCAATACTCATTTGAAGACCTTCAAGGTGCAGAGTCTGTTTGAAACCTTTATATGGAAAGCGTGAAATTTGCTTGCATGCTTTGGTAGCGAGCAGCTGTTTGCCACATGCAGGCATAAAAAAACCCCGCCAGGGCGGGGTTGGTAAATGTGACAGCAAGCGTTAGCTAAAGAAACGCTTGAGTTTGTCTGTCCAGCCTTCACCAGTGGGCGAGTGCTTGGAGCCACCTTTCTTCAGCGATTCTTCCAACTCACGCAGTAGCTTGCGCTGGTATTCGGTGAGTTTGACCGGAGTTTCCACCACGATGTGACAGTACAAATCACCGGGGTAACTTGAACGTACGCCTTTGATACCCTTGCCGCGCAGACGGAACTGTTTGCCCGCTTGCGTGCCTTCAGGGATATCAATCGCCGCCTTGCCTTGCAGCGTGGGGACTTCAATTTCTCCACCTAAAGCGGCAGTAATGAAGCTCACAGGCACTTGGCAGTGCAAATCATCACCTTCGCGTTCAAAGATGTCATGGTCTTTGACGCGAATTTCGATATACAGATCCCCGGGAGGGCCGCCATTGGTGCCAGGCTCGCCGTTGCCAGTCGAGCGGATGCGCATGCCGTCGTCAATACCAGCAGGGATTTTTACTTCCAGCGTTTTCTGGCGTTTGATCTTGCCTTGGCCACTGCAAGTAGTGCAGGGCTCAGGAATGATCTTGCCGGTGCCGCGGCAGTGCGGGCAGGTTTGCTGCACGCTGAAGAAACCCTGGCGCATCTGCACGGAGCCTTGGCCGCCGCAGGTGCCACAAGTCTTGGGGCTGGTGCCGGGCTTGGCACCGCTGCCGTGGCAGGTGTCACAGTTATCCCAGCTGGGAATGCGAATCTGCGCATCTTTGCCTTTGGCAGCTTCTTCCAAGGTAACTTCCATGGAGTAGCTCAGGTCGCTACCGCGGTAGACCTGACGCCCGCCGCGTTGGCCACCGCGCTGGCCGCCAAACATGTCGCCAAAGATGTCGCCAAAGGCTTCGGCAAAGCCGCCACCCATGTCACCGCCACCCATACCGCCGCGCATGTTGGGGTCGACGCCAGCATGGCCATATTGATCATAAGCAGCGCGCTTTTGACTGTCCGAGAGCATCTCATAGGCCTCTTTGACCTCCTTGAATTTCTCTTCAGCTTCTTTGGACTTGTCTCCCTGATTGCGGTCAGGGTGGTACTTCATCGCCAGCTTGCGATAGGCCTTCTTGATCTCATCGTCCGAGGCTGTCTTGGTGACGCCGAGGACTTCGTAAAAGTCGCGTTTGGACATTGGTATTTAGTGCCAGTAAAAAACAGGAACGCCGCGCAAGACCCCTTTGCAGGGGGCGGCGCGGCGGCAAGCGGTCACGAATGCCGCTGCACCTAATTACTTCTTCACTTCCTTGACTTCAGCGTCGACGATGTCGTCGTCATTGGAACCTGCAGGCTTAGACTGCGCCTGTGCAGACTCTGCACCTGCTTCAGCACCGCCCGCAGCAGCAGCCTGCGATTCGGCATACACCTTTTCGCCCAACTTCTGGCTGGCAGTCATCAGCGCCGTGGTCTTGGCTTCGATGGCGTCCTTGTCTTCACCCTTCAAGGCTTCTTCCAAGTCCTTCGAAGCTGCTTCAATAGCTTCCTTTTCAGCAGCTTCGAGCTTGTCACCGTGCTCGGCCAGGCTCTTCTTGACGCTGTGCACAGCGGCTTCACCTTGGTTGCGGGCCTGCACCAGTTCCAGCTTCTTCTTGTCGTCAGCAGCGTTCAATTCTGCGTCTTTGACCATCTGCTGGATTTCTTCTTCCGACAGGCCGGAGTTGGCCTTGATTGTGATCTTGTTTTCCTTGCCGGTGCCTTTGTCTTTGGCGGATACGTTCAAGATGCCGTTGGCATCAATGTCAAAAGCTACTTCAATCTGGGGCACACCACGGGGGGCTGCAGGAATGCCTTCCAGGTTGAACTCACCCAGCGCCTTGTTGCCCGAAGCCATTTCACGCTCGCCCTGGAACACCTTGATGGTTACGGCCGGCTGATTGTCTTCAGCGGTCGAGTAAGTCTGGGCAAACTTGGTGGGGATGGTCGTGTTCTTGGCGATCATCTTGGTCATTACGCCGCCCAAGGTTTCAATACCCAGCGACAGCGGTGTCACGTCCAGCAGCAGCACGTCGGTGCGGTCACCGCCCAGTACCTGGCCTTGCACCGCAGCGCCTACGGCCACGGCTTCGTCAGGGTTCACGTCTTTGCGAGGATCCTTGCCAAAGAATTCCTTGACCTTTTCTTGCACCTTGGGCATGCGGCTCATACCGCCAACCAAGATCACGTCCTGGATGTCAGCCACAGCGATGCCGGCGTCCTTGATGGCGGTGCGGCAAGGGGCAATTGTGCGCTCGATCAGGTCTTCTACCAAAGCTTCCAGCTTGGAGCGGGTCAGCTTGATGCTCAGGTGCTTAGGGCCGGAGGCATCGGCAGTGATGTAGGGCAGGTTGATGTCAGTCTGCGAGGAGTTCGACAGCTCAATCTTGGCCTTTTCTGCGGCTTCCTTCAGGCGTTGCAGTGCCAGCACGTCCTTGGACAGATCCACGCCTTGTTCCTTCTTGAACTCAGCAATGATGTAGTCAATGATGCGTTGGTCAAAGTCTTCGCCGCCTAGGAAGGTGTCACCGTTGGTGGACAGCACTTCAAATTGCTTTTCACCGTCAACGTCGGCGATTTCGATGATGGACACGTCAAACGTGCCGCCGCCCAAGTCATAGACGGCGATCTTGCGGTCTTGGCCCTTTTCTACCTTGTCCAGGCCAAAGGCCAGCGCTGCAGCAGTCGGCTCGTTGATGATGCGCTTGACATCCAGGCCCGCGATGCGGCCTGCATCTTTGGTGGCCTGGCGCTGAGCGTCGTTGAAGTACGCGGGCACGGTAATTACGGCTTCGGTCACTTCTTCACCCAAGAAGTCCTCGGCGGTTTTCTTCATCTTGCGCAGCACTTCTGCGGAGATTTGAGGGGGAGCCAGCTTTTGGCCGCGCACTTCCACCCATGCATCACCGTTGTCTGCCTTGGCAATGGTGAAGGGCATCAGGTCGATGTCCTTTTGCACTTCCTTTTCGTCGAACTTGCGACCGATCAGGCGCTTGGCAGCGTAGATGGTGTTGCGGGGGTTGGTCACCGCCTGGCGCTTGGCGGAAGCGCCGACCAAGATTTCGCCGTCTTCTTGGTACGCAATGATCGACGGCGTGGTGCGTGCGCCTTCGCTGTTTTCGATCACGCGGGTGGTGTTGCCTTCCATGATGGCCACGCAGCTGTTGGTCGTGCCCAAGTCAATACCAATAATTTTGCCCATTTGAATTCTCCGAATCTTGAAATGTTTGGTTGATTGGCTTGTAACTAGGGGTGTTTACTAGGTTTTCAAGCCAAACGTGAAAGTTTTTTATGCTTACTTAGGTGCTGAAACCGTCACCAGTGCAGGACGCAGTACGCGCTCTGCAATCAGGTAGCCTTTTTGCAGCACCGAAACAATCGTGTTGGCTTCCTGCTCGGCAGGCACGGCGGCAATGGCTTGGTGGTGGTGCGGGTCAAACTTACTGCCCCCCTCTGGGTTGACGACCACGACCTTGTTACGTTCCAGCGCCTGATGCAGCTGGCGCAAGGTAGCGTCAGACCCTTCACGCAACTGCTCTGCGGTGGCGTTATGGATGGCTAGCGCAGCATCGAGGCTGTCGCACACGGGCAGAAGGCTTTCTGCAAAGCTTTCAATGCCGAACTTGCGGGCTTTGCTGACTTCTTCGTCAGCGCGGCGGCGCATGTTTTCTGTATCGGCCTTGGCGCGCAAGTACTGGTCGGCCATTTCGGCGTTCTTGGCCTTGAGCTCGTTCAGCTCGTTTTGCAGGCGGGCCATTTCGTCAGCCACATTGGCGGCCATTGCAGCCTCAACTTCTTCGGGAGAAGCATCGGAGGGCATGGCGGATTGATTTGTATTTTGTTCAGACATGTGGATAGCGTCTCTAAAGAGTGAACCTTGCTAGTTCAAATGGGGGTGGCTTTTGCCCTTTCAAGGGCTGTCCCGTTGAAGGGTATTGCCGGGCGCTGAGTGTACAAGCCTTAAGCGGCTGTCTATAATCTACTGTTTTGCCTTGCTCCACCGCTACAGGCGCAGCGGGGGGCCTAACCCAAAAGGGAGTATTCATGCGTCATTACGAAATCATTTTGTTGATCCATCCGGATCAAAGCGAGCAAGTTCCAGCCATGCTGGAGCGCTACAAGGGCATGATCACCGCTGGCGGTGGTGCTGTGCACCGTGAAGAAGATTGGGGCCGTCGTCAGCTGGCTTACATGATCAATAAGCTCGCTAAGGCACATTACATCTGCTTGAACATCGAAGCCGACCAAACTGTGATGGCTGAACTGGAACACGCGTTCAAGTTCAACGACGCTGTTCTGCGTCACCTGACAGTTCAAAAGAAGAAGGCTGACACTACAGCTTCTTCCATGATGAAGACTGTCGAGCGCGAAGAAGCCCGCAAGTCTAACCAAGCTGCTGAAGCCTAATTCTTAGACTTCGCTTGGAGTGGAAAACCACGTTGTCCTGACTGCCTGTATCGAAGAGCTTCAACCCTTGAGATACACGCCTGCTGGATTGCCTGCCTTGGATTTGCGCCTCGCGCACGAATCATCCCAAGTAGAAGCAGGTAGCTCACGCAAAGTCTCGGCAGCTGTGAAAGCGGTGGCATTTGGTGCGTTGGCAGAGCGGCTCGCTCGCCAAGCACCCGGAAGTTCTTGGAAATTCCAAGGTTTCCTTGCAACACCGCGTAACAGCAAAACCGTGGTGCTTCACATCCAGGATGTTCAACAAAATTAATTTTCAAGAGGTCCAGCAATGGCCACGTTCAAGAAATTCAACAAAGACAAGCGCCCAAAGCGCAACACCCAGTCGCTGCTGTTCAAGCGCAAGCGTTTCTGCCGCTTCACAGTCGCTAACGTCGTTGAAATCGACTACAAGGATGTAGACACTTTGCGTGACTTCATCGGCGAAAACGGCAAAATTATCCCCGCACGCCTAACCGGTACGCGCGCCATTTACCAGCGTCAGCTGAACACTGCCATCAAGCGTGCTCGCTTCCTGGCCATGCTGCCGTACACCGACCAGCACAAGATCTAAGGAGCCACAACCATGCAAATTATTCTGCTCGAGAAGGTTGTGAACCTGGGTAACCTGGGCGATATCGTCAAGGTAAAAGACGGCTATGCACGTAACTTCTTGATCCCTTCGGGTCAAGCACGTCGTGCTACTGCTTCCGCTAAAGCTGAGTTCGAAGCCAAGCGCGTTGAACTGGAAAAGGCTGCTGCTGCCAAGTTGGCAGAAGCCCAAGCTGAAGGCGAAAAGCTCAACGGCTCGACCGTGAAGCTGTCGCAAAAGGCTGGCGTGGATGGCCGTTTGTTCGGTTCCATCACCAATGCTGACATCGCTGAAGCTCTGAAGGCCCAAGGCTTTACAGTGGCCAAGGCTCAAGTGCGCATGCCTAACGGTCCTATCAAGACTGTTTCTTCTTCCTCCGTGGAAGTGGCACTGCACACGGATGTTCTGGTTGAAGTGACTGTGGAAGTGTCGGGCGAAGCCTAAGCACTGACGCGGAAAACTTTTCCGACTCCACAAAAGCCACCTTCGGGTGGCTTTTGTGTTTTATGTAGATTATTGGCCTCTAGCCCTTATGGTGCCTGGGCTGAGTGCTTCTTTTTCTTAGCTTGCAGGGCCCATTGCGTGCGTTTTTGGCCCTGTTCGCTTCAGCAGTGCGTAGTGCTCAGGATGACGGCGTAGGGCCTGCACGCTACGATCACCAGCTTGTCTTTTTTGGGTAGATGGGTAGATAGATGTCTTCAGTGATGCCTCCGTTGGATGATGTTTTCGGCACACCTGTGGCCGACGACCAGCAAGTTGCGAACTTGCGTTTGCCGCAGTACTCCATGGAGTCCGAATCCAGCGTGCTGGGCGGTTTGTTGATGGACAACAACGCCTGGGATCGCGTGGGCGATTTGTTGACCGATCGCGACTTTTACCGCCATGAGCACCAGCTGATTTTTGCCGCCATCGGCAAGATGATCAACGACAGCAAACCTGCTGACGTGATCACGGTGTTTGAGCACCTGCAGGGCATGGGCAAGGCTGAGGAAATAGGCGGCATCCTCTATCTGAACCAGTTGGCGCAGTATGTGCCCAGTGCCACGAACATTCGTCGCTATGCCGAAATCGTGCGCGAGCGTGGCATTTTGCGCAAGCTGCTGACCGTGAGTGATGAAATCGCCACCAACGCGCTGAACCCCCAGGGCAAGCCGGTGGAGCGCATCTTGGATGAGGCCGAGCAAAAAATCTTTGCCATTGGCGAAGAAGGCTCGCGCATGAAGCAAGGTTTCCAGAGCATGGAAACTTTGGTGGGCGATCTGCTGGACCGTGTCCAGGAGATGGCCGATAACCCGATGGATGTGACGGGCGTGCCCACGGGTTTTGTCGATCTGGACCGCATGACGTCCGGCTTGCAAGCTGGGGATTTGGTGGTGCTGGCGGCGCGTCCTTCCATGGGTAAAACCTCTTTCGCGGTGAATATTGCCGAGCACGTGGCGCTTAATGAAGGCCTGCCCGTCGCCATTTTCTCGATGGAAATGGGTGCCGCCCAGCTGGCGGTGCGTATCGTGGGCTCGATTGGCAAGGTCAACCAGGGCCACTTGCGTACCGGCAAGCTGGAAGATGAGGAATGGACGCGTCTGTCCGAGGCCGTGGAAAAGCTCAGCCAGGTGTCTTTGCACATTGATGAAACGCCGGGCCTGACACCTTCAGAGCTGCGCGCCAATGCGCGTCGTCTGTCGCGCACCTGCGGCAAGCTGGGCTTGATCGTGGTCGACTATTTGCAGCTGATGAGTGGCTCCAGCGGCGGCGGTGGTGACAACCGCGCCACTGAGCTGGGTGAAATCTCGCGCGGCCTGAAGATGTTGGCCAAAGAGTTGCAATGCCCTGTGATTGCGCTGTCCCAGCTCAATCGCTCGGTGGAGCAACGCACCGACAAGCGCCCGATGATGTCTGACTTGCGTGAATCGGGCGCTATCGAGCAGGACGCGGACATCATCATGTTCATCTACCGCGACGACTACTACAACAAAGACTCCAAAGAGCCGAACGTGGCCGAAGTCATCATCGGCAAGCAGCGTAACGGCCCCACAGGCACGATCAAGCTGTACTTCCAGAAAAACCAGACGCGCTTTGAAAATCTGGCCATGGGTGCGGGCGACGATTACTAAAGCAAAAAACGCTGCGCAATAAAAAGGGCTTGGTCGCATGACCAAGCCCTTTTTGCTAGCAAAGAAGTGAGCACCTTGCCGTTGTGTTTAAAAGGTTTCAGATAGTTTTATACCTGAGATCCTTCCGATACAACGGCAGGGTGCTCCTTTTTTAGAGGCGCACGATATAGATCAGCAAGCCAATCACCACCAGACTCAGCCCACCGCAAACCCACGCCAGACGAGTGGCACCGGTGCGTAGAAAGCCCACGGTCTTGACGATCTGGGTTTGCTGTTCGGCCATTTTCTCCAGCACCAAAGCCGTGGCGCGCTGGGCTTCTTCAGCGTGGGCCAGGCGTGCTTCAAGTTGTGCCACTTGCTGCAGTGCCAGTTCAGCGGCGTTGTGCGCCGCCGGCGCTGAATGCTCAGGAAAAGCGGCCTGTGCAGCTTCTTCCAGCTCTTGCTCCGGGCTTTTTTTCATCAGGCCTTTGGCCGCTTTGAGTACGGAGGGCGCTGCCTGAATGACATCACCCCACGGCACGAGTTTGAGGGCGGTGACCCAGCCGATCGCCATTTACAGCACCTCGCTGGCAAAGTCGGCCAGGCGTGAACGCTCGCCGCGTGCCAGTTGGATATGGCCGCCATGCGCCCAGCCTTTAAAGCGATCCACCGCAAACGTCAGGCCCGAGGAGCCTTCGGTCAGGTACGGCGTATCGATCTGCGCCAGGTTGCCCATGCAGATGATCTTGGTGCCCGGGCCAGCGCGGGTGATCAAGGTCTTCATCTGTTTGGGCGTCAGGTTTTGCGCTTCGTCGATGATGACGTACTTGTTCAGAAAGGTGCGGCCCCGCATGAAGTTCATGCTCTTGATTTTGATGCGGCTGCGAATCAGCTCATTGGTGGCAGAGCGCCCCCATTCGCCGGGATTGCCGCCGTCGCCCTTGGCCAAGAACTCCAGGTTGTCGTCCAGCGCGCCCATCCAGGGGCCCATCTTTTCTTCTTCAGTACCGGGCAAAAAGCCAATGTCCTCACCGACGCTGACGGTGGCGCGCGTCATGATGATTTCGGTGTAGCGACGGTCATCCAGCACTTGCGACAAGCCTGCAGCCAAGGCCATCAGGGTCTTGCCCGTGCCGGCAGTGCCGGTCAGCGAGACAAAGTCCACATTCGGATCCATCAGTAGGTTCAGCGCAAAGTTTTGCTCGCGGTTGCGTGCATTCACACCCCAGACGCTGTGCTTGCTGCTGCCGTAATCGCGCAGGGTTTGCAGCACCACGGTGTTATCGCGAATCTCTGTCACGCGCGCGTGCAGGCTGGGCTCGCCTGGTGCTTCAAAGTAGACGTACTGGTTGATCAGCATCTGGCTGGTGACAGCGCCGCTCAAGCGGTAGAAGGTGCGGCCAGTTTCCTGCCAGCTCTCGACATTCTTGGCTTTTTTCCAGAAGTCGGCGGGCAAAGCCAGGCTGCCGGTATAGAGCAAGTCACCATCATCGAGTGTCTTGTCGTTTCGGTAGTCCTCCGCAGGCAGACCCAAGGCGCGTGCCTTGACGCGCATATTGATGTCTTTGGACACCAGAACGACTTCTTGCTGGCCTTGTTTGAGCAGGCGCAGGGCTTGCACTATGCCCAAGATTTGATTGTCCGCCTTGCCTTGCGGCAGGCTGGAGGGCAGCTTGTTATCCAATGGCACCGTCTGAAAGAACAAGTGGCCCGTGGCACCCTTGTGACCGGTGGCGTCCAACTGCAGGCCGGCCGCCAGGTCGGCGTCTTTTTGCACATCCACCAAAGCATCCAGTGTGCGGCTGACTTGGCGGCCATTGCGGGCCACTTCAGTCATGCCGCGCTTGTGGCCATCGAGCTCTTCCAGCACCACCATGGGCAGGTAGATATCGTGCTCCTGGAAGCGGAAGATGCTGGTCGGGTCATGCAGCAGCACATTGGTGTCCAGCACAAACAGGCACGATTGCGCACTGCGCTTTTTGGTGCTGCGCAGGGGCGTGGTTACTGATGCGGCCGGTGCTGGCGTCGGTGCCATATGCTTGTTGGCTGCCTGGGGCGTCGGCTTGGCAGCGGGTGCAGTAACTGTCGGATTTGGTACGGGTGCTGGTGCTGCAACTAGGGGTTTTGTAGTTGCCGCTGCGTTGCTGACCGGAGCAGCCGTTGCGGCAGCGCTGGCTTGTGCCGCCGCGCGTTGGCGGGCCAAGCTTTGGGCTGCAGCGTTGGTGGCAGCACTGGCTGTGGCTGTTGCCGGGGTGGTCTTTTTGCTGCTGCGCGCAGGTTTGGAGGCTGCCGTCTTGGTTGCGCTGGCCGTGTTGGCAGTTGTGACAACGGGAGCGGCTAAGACGGCGGGTTCGTCATCTAGCTGGATGACGGCTTGCTTGGCGGCTGTGCGTTTGGGCACACTTGCCGTGACATCAAACGCTTCTTTGGCAACGCGGGCAGCGCGTTTGCTGGGGGCTGGAGGCAATGGCATGGTGTTTCAGTCCTTGTTTTTCAGGGCTGTAAAAAACACAAAGCCGCTGGGCACAGGCCCGAGCGGCTTTGGAGGGAAAGGTTTTGCAATGCAGGGAGAAACGCACAAAGGCATGCGGCCCATTATGCATGGCCTGCCACGGGCTGATAGCACGGTGGCAAGCGTGTAGGGCTTTAGGCGGCCTTCTTGGCTGCAGCCTTCAAGTCTTTAACGGCTTTCAGGACGTCATCCACGTGTCCGGGCACCTTCAGGCCGCGCCACTCTTGCACCAGGATGCCGTTGGTATCGATCAAGAAGGTGGAGCGCTCAATGCCCTTGACCTTCTTGCCGTACATGATCTTGTTCTTGACCACGCCGAACATGTGGCACATCTTCTCTTCGGTATCAGCGATGAGTTCGAAGGGCAGTTCCAGCTTGGCCTTGAATTCGTTGTGCGAATTCATGTTGTCGCGCGACACGCCAAAAAGCACAGCGCCGGTTTTTTCAAAGTCTTTGAACCTATCGCGGAACTGCATGGCTTCGGTGGTGCAACCAGGCGTATTGTCCTTCGGGTAGAAGTACAGAATCAGAATCTGGCCTGTGTGCGAGGTGTTGGATACCTTCACACCACTTGTAGCATTGGCTTCGAATTCGGGAAGGGCTTTATTAACAACGATCGCCATGCGCTTTGATCTCTCGGGTGTAGTCGTTGGAAAGTCGAGGGGTGTAAGGTGTTATTGCTTTTATGGATAAGTACGCCCCCGACCGCAACCTGTAATTTTACCCTGAATCACAAGATTTGACGAGCCCCCTGCGGATACTACTCTAAGATCAGTGCGGCTATTACATTGCGGCCTTCTGCCGCCAAAACGTTGTAGGTGCGGCAGGCGGCGTGCGTGTCCATGGTCTCGAAGCCAATTCGTTTGGCCATCAAGGGCTGCAACCACGATGGATGCACAAAACGCAGCTTTGCCCCAGAGCCAAAAATGATGAGTTCGGCATTGAGTTCTGCCAGCGCCGCGAAATGCTCCGCAGTCAGTGAATCAAAACTGGTGCAGTTCCAGGGGCGCAGAAAGCCGCTGGACGCCATCACGATGTTGCCTTGGTGCTCGATTTTGTCCACGGCGATCCAGCCGGGGCCGTAGGCTGTGACCATTTGCACGTCAGCGTGGTCGGAGTGGAGTTGCATAAAGGTTCCTTGTGAGGCGTACTCTGAAACAGGCAAAGTGCAGTCCCTCTGTAGAAAGGGATTATGGGCACCTTGGTTTACGGGGATGCCCTGCGCCTGAAGTGTGGTCAAATTATAGGTTTCACCGAGGCGCTGTCGCGTCTTGGCACCACTTCGAGCAATCTGGAACACCTGCCATGAAGACCGTCCAAAAATCCGCCAAATTAGCTAACGTCTGTTATGACATCCGCGGGCCGATCATGGACGCGGCCAAACAGATGGAAGAAGACGGCCACAAGATCATCAAGCTCAACATCGGCAA
>JADKLW010000090.1_pt2 | contig 47453 bp, 34 predicted proteins | sample 8641881 | NCBI WGS metagenome assembly JADKLW01 (sample SAMN16272185, study PRJNA661076) | feces metagenome | isolation source: fecal sample from diarrhoea affected cattle B | host: Bos taurus | place: South Africa: Lokaleng Village, Mahikeng | collected 2019-09
GCGCAGCATTCATAATGCTGATGTCGGTGGTTCAAGTCCACCTACGACCACCAAACTCAGGTCGTGTAGCTCAGTTGGTTAGAGCGCAGCATTCATAATGCTGATGTCGGTGGTTCAAGTCCACCTACGACCACCAAATTTAAAACCCCGCAGTGCGCAAGCACTGCGGGGTTTTTTAGTGCGCTTTCAGTATTAAGTATTACTTACTGCTACCCGCATCAAGCTTGTTGCTTTCACCATCGCCTTGCGCGTTGGTAATGCCCTGCGACCACCCGGCCGCCGGTGCAGAGCCGCCTTGCTCTTCCGAGGGCTGCGCCGTGCTGGCTTGCGGCTCAATCACGTCGATGTTTTGCTGCCGTGCAGGCAGCGGCACGCCAGGCGGCAGTGGCTCATGGATGTCAGCCAGCGCTACAGGCCAGACATCTTTTTCACGCAGGTAATCGGTTTTGCCAAACAAGGGCGCTTCGGGATATGGCTGGTCAAAGCGATCCGCCTGCCCCATAGGGAAAGTGTCCGCACGGACAATAGGATCGCCATCTGTATGCGGGAACATGGCCTTGCTGGTATGCGCTTCCCCGCTTTGATGACAACCGGTCAGTAACGCAGTGGCAGCAATGATGGTTGCACAGCCAACTGCTTGACGCAGGGTTCGATAAGTAGACATTGCTTGCATCCTCCTGAATAAGGAGATGCTCCACAATATTGCGCTGCGTGTCTGTCAGGCAACCGCCTAAGCAGCGTTACGCAGATCAGGAAAAGATGCTGCGCGCTTCGCTAAATCGCTTGGCAAAGTACACGTTGTCCATGCGCACACGCTGCACCGTTCCGCCTTTGGAAGGGGCGTGTACAAACTGGCCGTTGCCTACAAAGATGCCCATGTGCGAGTAACGTCCACCCATGGTGTTGAAGAACACAAAATCACCCCGCTGCAAACCCCGCCCTTGCACAGGAATACTGCCCTGCGCCCATTGCGCGGTGGTGCGCGGCAAGCCCCCGGAGTGAATGCCTTTGACCGCCCATTGAATCAGGCCGCTGCAATCAAAACCACCTTCGGGCGAGTTGCCGCCATAGGTGTACGGTGTATTGACCACCAGCATGGTACGCGCCAGCAAGGCTTCGCGCAGGGTGGGGGACAGTTGCAAGGGATTGCGCGGCGCGGCGCTGCTGGCGCTGGAAGCAGCCGTCGAGCCTGCCCTTCGAGAGGCTGGCTTGGGTTTGCTGGAGCAACCCACCACCAACACCGCAGCGCTTGCCAGCAGCCAGTTGCGCCGCGTTGAAAACTCAGAAGCTTCAAGATTGTGCAAGGGTTCCATAGCTCGCATTATGTGCAAGCACTGAAGCATGCAAAATAAGGAGCGCGGCGCCCAAGCTACCAAAGCGTTTCCAATACATTTAGCTTTGAAAGCTTTTATTGACAAGGGCGAAAAGCTCTTCTTTTTGACTAGCCGCACATAAAAAAAGCCGCCTTCCCTGGGGGACATGCGGCTTTCTGAGTCTGTGGCGAGCGCAGATTAGAACGGCAACTTGGGCATGCCACCGCCGCCCATCATGCCTTTCATTCCCTTCATGCCGCCCATCTTTTTCATCATCTTCATCAGGCCGCCACCCTTCATCTTCTTCATCATGGTCTGCATTTGCTCAAACTCTTTGAGCAGGCGGTTGACTTCCTGAACCTGCACGCCGGCACCATCGGCAATGCGCTTTTTGCGGGTGGCTTTGATGAGTTCGGGGCGCTTGCGCTCCTTCAGGGTCATGGAGCAAATGATGCCTTCCTTGCGCTTGACTTCACGCTCGGCCTTGTCCATATCCACCGCACCGGCCTTGGCCATCATCTCGCTGGGCAACTTGTCCATCAGATTGGACAGGCCGCCCATTTGCTTCATTTGCTGCAACTGCGCCAGAAAGTCATTCAGATCGAAGCCGTCGCCGCTCTTGAGCTTGGCAGCCATCTTCTGCGCGGCTTCCATGTCCACGCCTTTGGTGACCTGCTCGACCAGGGCCACGATGTCGCCCATGCCCAGCACACGCTGTGCGTGGCGGTCGGCATCAAACACTTCCAGGCCGTCGAGCTTTTCCGACACGCCGGCAAACTTGATCGGCGCGCCCGTGATCTGGCGCACCGACAGCGCCGCACCACCGCGCGAGTCACCGTCGAGCTTGGTCAGCACAATACCGGTCAGCGGCAGCGCTTCCTTGAAAGCCTTGGCGGTGTTGATCGCATCCTGGCCCTGCATGGCATCGACCACGAACAAGGTTTCCACAGGCTTCAAGGTGGCGTGCAGATCCTTGATTTCCGCCATCAACAATTCGTCGATGGCCAGGCGACCAGCCGTATCCACCAGCAACACATCAAAGTAATGCTTTTTGGCGTAATCCAAAGCGGCTACGGCGATGTCGTGCGGCTTTTGGTCCGGCGTAGAAGGAAACCATTCCGCACCCACCTGGGCGGTCACGGTTTTGAGCTGTTCAATCGCTGCGGGGCGGTACACGTCACCCGAGACCGTCAGCACCTTTTTCTTGCGCTTTTCGATCAGGTGTTTGGCCAGCTTGGCCGTGGTCGTGGTTTTACCGGCACCTTGCAAGCCCGCCATCAAGATCACGGCTGGGGGCTGGGCATTGAGATTGAGGTCTGCAATGCCTTCGCCCATGGTGGCGGAAAGTTCTTTGTTGACAATAGAAACCAAGAGTTGGCCGGGCTGCAGCGAGCCCAGCACCTCTTGGCCCAGTGCCTTTTCTTTGACGCGGGCAATGAAGTCACGCACCACGGGCAAGGCCACGTCGGCTTCCAGCAAAGCCATGCGCACTTCGCGCAGCATGTCCTGCACGTTGGATTCGGTGATGCGGGCCTGACCACGCATCTCTTTGACGAGTCGCGAGAGTTTGTCGGTAAGTGCGGATGCCATAGAAAGGTGTGTCCGAAGAGAAAAGCTGCGCCGCGTGCGGCTTGGCCAAAAGGCCCGGCGCCTTGGGCAGGGGGCGCAGCTCAGTGCTGCCAACCCGTGCTGCCCGCCGCGGGCAGCCCTGTGCAATCAAAGATTCAATTCTACCCGCTGGCTCTGCCCTCTCCTCCCACGCCTACAGAGCCCCTGCAAGCACTGACAATGCGCAAGGATGGCCTTGCCCCACGGTGGAAATTGCTAAGCCGGCCGCTATCATTGCGATATGGAGTCTCTCCCTCAAATTCTTTCTGGCACTTCCGCCTGGTCTACGTGCCTTGCCCTGGCGGCCATTGCTGCCTATCTGGTTCCCGCTTTTTACGCACGCCGCATGGCGCAAACCCACGCCCACATCGCCATGCGCGCCGCCTGGGTGCTGCATTTGCTCACGCTCATGGGCGGCTTGGTGGCAGAGCCCGCGCGCTTTGGCTTTGCACCTGCCCTGTCGATGACCGCCTGGCTGATGCTGACGGTGTATGCCATTGAGCAGCAGCTCTACCCGAAAATGCGTGCCGTGGGCGTTCTCTCCGTTCTCGGGGCAAGCGCCGTACTACTGGCACTTTTGTTCCCCGGCAAGTCGATGGCGGCGCAGGCCTCTGCCTGGCTGCCTTTGCACCTGGCTTTAGGTATCGCTTCGTATGGCATGTGCGCTGCTGCGGTTGTGCATGCCGGTTTGATGTCGCGCGCAGAGCGCCGGATGCGCCTGGCAATCAACGATGAAGCAGGCATGCCCCTGTTAATGCTGGAGCGTCTGACTTTTCGTTTTGTGACAGCAGGCTTTGTACTGCTGAGCGGCACGCTGCTGGCAGGCTGGTTCTTTGGCGACGCACTGTATGGCCGGGCGTGGAATTGGGATCACAAAACCATTTTCTCGCTACTGGCCTGGATTGGTTTTGCCTTGCTGCTGATTGGCCGGTCGCGCTTTGGCTGGCGGGGCCGCCATGCTGTGCACCTCATTTATGCAGCGGGAGCCTTACTGTTGCTGGGTTATGCAGGCTCGCGCTTTGTATTGGAAGTTGTGATGATTGGACGTGGGTCATGAAGTATTTATTGGTGGCCTTGGTACTCCTCATCGCCTTGCAAATCTGGCGCAGCAATCGCCGAAAGGCAGCAGTCCCTCCACCATCCGCCAAACGTCAATTGCGCGAACCGGAGGACATGGTCACCTGCGCGCATTGCGGCGTGCACCTCCCCAGCAGTGATGCCTTGGTCAATGCGGACCAGCACAGCTATTGCAGCCGTGAGCACCAAAATCTAGGGCCCAAATAACTGCGCACTGGCCGAACCTCTGAACCTTGCTCTCTCGCCCAAAGAAGTTTTGGTGGCCAGTGACAATGCGCTCTATGACATGCAGCCCTGATACCCACACGTCCTTCACCTCCAAAACCGCGCAATGGCAAGACGGGTGGCTGCAAAGTGCCCAGCACTTGCCATCCCCTAACTGCGGTCTGCGGCCTGCAGGAATGCCCATCGATTTGGTGGTCGTGCATTCCATCAGCCTGCCGCCCGGTGAATACGGAACAGGCTGCGTGCAGCAACTGTTTACCAACCAGTTGAACTGGGAGGCCCACCCCTACTTTCAAGGCATTCGCGGCTTGGAAGTTTCAGCGCATTTCTTTATCGAACGTAGCGGCACTGTGTGGCAATTCGTCAGCTGCGATGCACGGGCCTGGCACGCTGGCAAATCACAATGGCAAGGGCGCGAAAACTGCAACGACTACTCCATTGGCATCGAGCTGGAAGGCCTTGAGGGGCTGGGCTTTGAGGCCTCGCAATACCAAGCGTTGATTGCCCTGTGCCAGGAGGTGGCAGCGCACTACCGCATTGCCCATATTGCCGGCCACGAACACATTGCACCGGGCCGCAAATACGACCCCGGCGCTGGGTTCGACTGGGTGCAATTGCAGCGCGGTTTGGCCGCGCTCCCTGTGCAGTTTGCGGGGCAAGGCAAGGCTTAACCTTTCAAAAAAAATAGCAAATAGCCCGCGTCACGCCTTGAGGTACAAGCGCAACATGCCTCAATGCCAAGCAAAACCACGGACTACCGCTATTTTTTTAGATGCAAATCTGTCATCGCACACGCAAATTCAGCGCCGGTTGCTGTGCGAAAAAGTGGTGTTGACAGCACAACAGCAGTGCTGCAGCAAAACAAGTGCGATGGAGGGTGCTCAGGCAGCGATACTTTGTTAGGAATAACACGACAAAGCCTCGCAAAGCCACGTAATGGAATTCATAATGCGCCCCATGCCATCACAAATTATTTCTACAGGTGATGGCATGGGGCGTTTGTGTGTCCATGCGACGAACCCCTCCACGTCGCAATGGCTAGTGGCTTGCGATCCAATCGTGACAACCCAAACGCTATGTGCAAATTGATGAAGGAGAAAACAATGGCAACTGCAAAGAAAGCGGCCGATAAAAAGGCCAGTACCGCAACCAAAGCTGAAGCAACTAAAAAAGCTACCAGCACAAAAACCACCGCTGCTGCTGCACCTCAACCTGCAGCAAAAAAAGTTGTAGCGACTAAGGCCGCAGCTCCTGCGAAGCCAGTCACCACAACCAAGGTTGCGGCTACTGCACCTAAGGCCGCTGCGCCTAAGAAGGCTGCTGCAACTGCCACCAAGCCTGCCGCGACAAAAAAGGCTGCAACAACTCCTGCCAAAGCTGCTGCTGCACCCAAGAAGGCTGCAACAACCACTGCCAAGGCTGCTGCACCTAAGAAGGCTGCAACAACCACTGCCAAGGCTGCTGCACCTAAGAAGGCTGCAGCAACGACTGCCAAGGCTGCTGCGCCTGCCAAGAAGGCTGCTGCTCCTGCCAAGAAGGCTGCTGCTCCTGCCAAGAAGGCTGCTGCTCCTGCCAAGAAGGCCGCTGCTCCTGCCAAGAAGGCCGCTGCTCCTGCCAAGAAGGCCGCTGCGCCTGCCAAGAAGGCCGCTGCGCCTGCCAAGAAGGCTGCTGCTCCTGCCAAGAAGGCTGCTGCGCCTGCCAAGAAGGCTGCTGCTCCTGCCAAGAAGGCCACTGCTCCTGCCAAGAAGGCCGCTGCTCCTGCCAATGCTGTTGAAACTACAGCACCGGTTGCCAAGACTGTGTTGGCGCCTCAGGCGGCATGGCCTTTCCCTACAGGCAACAAGCCTTAAAGCAAGCGTCCGCTGCAGCAATGCGTAAACTGCGGACATGCTTTCTGCATAAAAAAACCGGCCCATTCAGGAGCCGGTTTTTTTATGCAGCAGCGACTTTCGCGCGGGGCCATGGCCAGTCGTCGCGCACGGCAATCGTGTCGGCATACACGGCATCTTGTTTGCGAATCCAGAGACCGCCCGCACTTTGTTTAAGCATTTCCAGCGGTGCGCCTTCCCAGTTGATATCCGCAATGATGTGCTGCTTGGGCGCCTCGCCTTCCTCCACCACTTCGGCACTATCCATCCACAAAATGCCCTGCTGCGCATCCCACGCTTGCAGCAAGGGCAGATAAGCCCGCAGCTCCAAGGTTCTGACTTCACGTTTGGCCGGGCGCAACCAATGCAGCTTCCAGTAATTGGGTTCGTCATGGCTGCGCGCCAGCCATTCCAGCACCAGCCAGCCATCGCCCGAAGGGTGCGGGCAGGCACTCGGGCCCGTGGCGCACAGCACGGCGCCGCTCTTGGTCACCGTTACGCCTTCGGTGCGCGGTACGTTCACGTCCCACTGGTTGTTATTGTTCAGATGCAGGCCGCCCCACCACCACAGCGCATCAGTGCCTGCTTGCTGCGGCCAGACATAGTCACCGTCTGCGCAAGGATGCTGCACTTGGGAGACTTCACGCCAGCGTGGCAGCAAACGCCACCGCCCTGATGGATCGGGGGCAATCTGGCGTATTTCATAAGAAGGCTTCCAACCTTCTTTGGCCACGTTGTCCACTTTCACAGGCTGAATAGGCCAGCGCCAAGAACCTGTGTTGGTATGGCTGGTACTTTCTGGCCCGCAGCCCGCCATGACCAGCACTTCCACCCTCGCCACATCGGCCAGAGGACGCATGCGCACCATTGGCCCTGGCATTTCTACAACGTGCAGCTGTTTGCCATCCCATATCCAGGGCACAGGTCTGCCGCCCTTGTTTGCCGGCTCACTCCAAGCGCACAGCACTGCCCAGCGGCTTTGCACCAGGACATGCTCAAGCTCCCAAAGTCCGGGGATCGGAGTATCACCCCACTGCAACGAATAAGCCGCCGTGGCCCCAATGTCTTCTTTGGCCTCATGCACCAAGGTCCATTGCAGAGCATGTCCACCAAGCGGCTCACTTTGCGCCTGCCACACGGAGGGCTGGGCCACGTCTCGACGCCAGAAAAAATGCAATTTGGGAACAGGCTTGATCACCGGCCTGCCATCTAAACGGTGTTGTACACAGCTTGTGATGCTGGCAGAGGTGGCGCTCAGAAGGCGACCGTCGTGAAGACGTTCAAGCTGGGGCGTGTCGACCTCCATCCGCTGCAGCAATGTTTCTCCATCCCATTGCAGCGCAGCTTTCTGGCGCACCGAAGATGCCGAGGGGTCTGGCATGTAAGGGCTGACATGCCAAGCCTTGCGGTCCGTCGGCATCCACGCTGACCATTGCTGCCCCCCTTGCGCCAGGCTCCAGACGCCCAGTCGCAGCTGCGGGCTGCGCCCGCCAGCAACCACTGGGTAGCCATAACAGGCAAATGCCTGACCATCACCGCGCCACACCACGGGCGTGTTGCCATCAATAATCCAAGAATGCGCTTCACCCTGCAGCACCAGTTGCCAGTACGGCGTAAACAGCGGCTCTAAAGGATTAGGTAAATTGCGCAATGAAGCGGGCCAATGCCGCTGCACGCTCAGCTCCACGGCAGCGCCTTCAGGCTGCGCCACCGCCGGCGGTGCCAGCTCTAAATTCTCAGGCAGGCAGTCCGCGGGTATCCACAGATCACAGATGCCCACCAATGCTTGCGGTGCTGCCTGGATGTTTTTGGTCAGCCAGGCATCAAATTCGGCATCAGCAAACACTGCCTGGGCTTCCTGAGCGACACCGTTACCGCCTTGCGCTTCACCATTCCAGCGTGGCAAGCGCCAATGCAAATCATCGACAGTGCTGGCTTCCGACACGCTCAAGGTCCAGCTGCGGCGACTTTTTCGATCCAGCAGTCGAGGCACGCTTGCGCCATAGGAACCTGTGCGAATCCAGCGCCCATCAAAAGAAGTATGAAAATCCGATTCCCATACTTTGGGTAAATAAACGCCATCACTGCACAGTACATCGCCAAAAACTGGCCCGCCTTTGCCTCGTTCACCTTGCACGCGAAAAGCCACAGCGGTCTTGCTTTTAGCAGCAGGAGCGGCAGCGGCATCGACCTCTCTGTCGCTGGAGACTGCTGACACCAAACGCCTGCGCAGTCCCCATAACAGCAGGCACGACGCCGCCAAAATGATGAACAAAACTTCCATACCTGCATGCTAACCAAGCTTGACCCGCTCATCTTGTTAATAAGCGACCCAAGCAAAGATTAAAAAAAGCAGCCCTTAAGGCTGCTTGGTGTTAAGAATCGACCAGGCCAAGACCTTAGCCCCAGTTAAAAAATGACACCGAACGGTGCAAACGCTGCGCGCGTGCGCTCAGCGCTTCTGCAGAACCTGTGCTTTGCTCGACCAATGCGGCATTTTGCTGGGTCATCGCATCCAGCGACGCCACAGCCTCATTGACCTGGGCAATGCCTTGCGATTGCTCACGCGTTGCCAAGCTGATCTGGCGCACCAAATCGCTGACGCGACCTACCGCCTGGACCATGCCATCAATCGTTTGGCCGGCCGCTTGCATGCGTGTATTGCCATCGTTGATGCCGTCTACGGTATGGTTAATCAGCCCATTGATTTCCTTGGCTGCCGTTGCACTGCGCTGTGCCAAGGCGCGCACCTCCGCAGCCACTACGGCAAAGCCTCGGCCCTGTTCACCCGCACGTGCCGCTTCTACGGCTGCATTCAGCGCAAGCAAATTGGTCTGGAAAGCAATGCTTTCAATCACGCCAATAATTTCACGCATGCGGGTCGAAGAGTCGCGAATGCGGGTCATGGCCACGCCCACTTCCTGGATGGCCTCGCCGCTGCGGCTGACCTGCTTACTGCTTTGCTGGCTTTCGGCATCCATTTGCTGCGCCGTATCTGCCGTCTGCACCACGGTGCTTGCGATCTGCTCCATGGTCGAGGCGGTCTGCTGCAAATTGGAAGCTTGGTTTTCCGTGCGCTTGGCCAGATCCCAGCTGCTCTCGGTCATCTCCCTGGACAGGCTGGAAAAGCCGTTGACCTCCGTCATGACATCACCGACCACCGCTTTGAGATTGATCTGAATTTGCTCTAAACGCGACATCAATGTGCCCACAGCGCCTGCGTAGCTGTGCGTGTTGGTGTTCGACAAGTTACAGCTGGCCATTTCTGCAGCCCAGATATTGGCTTCCTCCAGACCTTGCACACAGCGCAAGTCAAAGCGCCAGGCAATCCAGGCGCTACCCACCACCAAAGCACCCAGGCGCACTGCCCATGCAGTGGGGCCTTCCCAGCCCAGCATATCGGGCAACATGACTGCCGCCCCCATGACCGCCAGCATGAGGAGCATGCGCGCCAGCAAGCCCACATCGCTGCGCTGTGCCCACAGCCCGCGCAGGCCCAGGTGACGCACGACCCCACCGCGCAAACGCATGGTTTCGCGGCCAGCCTCTGCCTGCTGGTTCATGTCTGCATACAAAGCCTCTGCGGCGCGAATTTCGTCGCTGCTGGGTTTGCTGCGCACCGACATATAGCCTTTGGGCTTGCTGCCCTCCATGATGGGCGTTACGTGGGCGCGCACCCAATAATGATCACCATTTTTGCGTCGGTTTTTGACCAATGCCGTCCACGGATAGCCACTGGCCACAGTGCGCCACATATCCTTGAAGGCCGCAGCAGGCATGTCGGGATGGCGAATGAGGTTGTGCGGCTGGCCGATCAATTCTTCATAGGAGTACCCGCTCACTCTCGCAAAAGCTGGGTTGCAATGGGTGATCTCTCCTTTGTTGTTGGTGACCGAAACCAGCAGCTCACCACCCGGAAAGTCATAATTATTCTGTGTCACGGGCAAGTTGATGCGCATGCTGGATCTTCCCTACTTCCAAATAGCCCAGCCCTGCGCACCGCAAAGTGCGCCGGGCTTTCAAGCCTGAAAAACCCGTAATCATCGCATAGTGCTGATCTACATCCAAATAGGGTGGTTACATATTGAACAATATTTAACTGACGCAAGGCAGGCTTTAATCTTGATAGTGAGCACACACTAAAACAGAGGCAGCGTTAAAAGGTCACGAGATTGCATGTGCCGCTTGATAGCGACCTTCTCTGCGCTGCGTGGCTGCTGTTGCGCGGCATCCCAAACCACCAAGCCCCCCACCCTGACCCCCAGCAAGCGCAACGGCTGCTCCAGCGGTACGCGCCGCAGGCATTGCCCCGCAATCTGCCGGATGGTCACTGCCTCTTGGGTGAATTGCTCCACCGTGATTTCGCGCGTCACGCTTTTGAAGTTGGCATACCGCAGCTTGATACCAATGGTGCGCCCGGCATAGCCTTTGCGCTGTAAATCTTCGGCCACACGTTCACACAGGCGGGTAAACACGGCCCCCAGCTCTGCCTTGTGTTGCACCGCGTGCAAGTCATGGACAAACGTGGTTTCGCGGCTCATGCTGACTGGCTCACTCTCGGTAACCACGGGCCGTTCATCTTGGCCATGGGCCGCTGCGTGCAGCCATGCTCCGTAAGATTTGCCAAAGTGCTGCACCAGCCAAGGCAAGCTGCGTGCCGCCAAGTCTGCAATCGTTTCAATGCCCAGCGCCTGCATTTTGGCCCCTGCCTTGGGGCCGATGCCATTGATCTTGCGGCAGGGCAGGGGCCAGATCAGCGCTTGCAGATCCTCTGCATACACCACCGAGATGCCTTGGGGCTTTTGAAATTCACTGGCCATTTTGGCCAAGAGCTTGTTGGGTGCCACGCCCACCGAGCAGCTCAAGCCCGTGGCGCTTTGAATGGCTTGCTGGATACGCGCTGCCAGCACCCGCCCGCCCTGTTCCTGCCCACCTGGTACGTGGGTGAAGTCGATGTACACCTCATCCACGCCGCGATCTTCCATCACCGGTGCAATCGACACAATCACCGCTTTGAACTGGCGCGAATAACTGCGGTAACGCGCAAAGTCGATGGGCAGCAAAATCGCTTGGGGGCACAGCCGCGCGGCTTTCATCATGCCCATCGCTGACCCCAGGCCAAACTTTCGTGCCGGATAGGTGGCCGTCGTGATGACGCCACGGCCCACATAGCTGCCTAACCGGTCAAAAGCCTCCAGAGGTATGTTTTCCAGCCCGCCCCATTGCGCGATCAGTTGCGCTTCGTCCTCAGGAGTGTGGCGGCGGCCGCCAATCACCACAGGCAGGCCCTGCAATTGCGGGTAACGCAGCAGCTCCACGGAGGCAAAAAAGGCATCCATGTCCAGATGGGCGATACGGCGGGGCAGATCTGCAGTGGTCACGCCCCTATTGTTACTGGGACGGGCACACCTGCGCAGGCAGGCATGCGCCACGCTTGCTGCAATCCAGGATTTGCAGCAAGCGCTCTGCAAAAAAGAGAGCTACTGGCCCTTATAAAATTTAGCTTTCAAACCAATTTGATATGCAATGCGTTTATCTACAACGGCATACTGCTATCAAAATCACATTCGCAGGCAGCCAAAGGCATTGCCGCGCATCACGCCAGGGGGAAAGGTTTGGGGTAGGTGCCGGGGATCAAAATATCCGTTCCCACCGTATTGATGTTGGTGTGACCGCAAAAGGCCATCGATGTATCCAGCTCGCGCTGAATGATGCTCAGCGCCTTGCTCACACCTTCTTGACCCAATGCGCCCAATCCGTACAGAAAGCTGCGGCCAATCAAGGTGCCTTGCGCCCCCAGTGCCCGTGCTTTCAGGACATCTTGCCCACTGCGAATACCGCCGTCCATCCACACTTCGATGTCTTTGCCCGCAGCTTGCACCATGCTGGGCAAGGCTTCGATGGAGGAAGGTGCGCCATCGAGCTGGCGCCCGCCGTGGTTGCTCACCACCAGCGCATCCGCGCCGCTTTGCGCGGCCAGGCGTGCATCTTCAGCATCCATGACGCCCTTGAGAATCAGCTTGCCACCCCAGCGTTTTTTGATCCACTCCACATCGTTCCAGTTGAGCGTCGGGTCAAACTGATCGGCCGTCCAGGATGCCAGCGAAGACATGTCGGCCACGCCATCGACGTGCCCCACGATATTGCCGAAGCTGCGGCGCTTGGTGCCCAGCATGCCCAGGCACCAATGGGGTTTGGTGGCCAAATTGAGCAGGTTGGCCAGCGTCGGCTTGGGCGGTGTGGAAAGGCCATTTTTGATGTCTTTGTGGCGCTGCCCCAGAATTTGCAAATCCAGCGTGAGCTGCAATGCTGAGCAGTTGGCCGCTTTGGCGCGGTCAATCAAGCGCTCCATAAACCCCTTATCGCGCATCACGTACAGCTGAAACCAAAACGGATGGCGATCCGTGTGCTCGGCCACATCTTCCAGCGAGCAAATCGACATGGTGGACAAGGTAAACGGAATCCCAAACGCCTTGGCGGCCCTAGCGGTCAGAATTTCACCATCGGCATGCTGCATGCCCGTCAACCCGGTGGGCGCAATCGCTACGGGCATGGCGACGTCTTGGCCCACCATGGTGGTGCGGGTGCTGCGCCCTTGCAGGTTCACGGCAACGCGCTGGCGCAGTTTGATTTTTTGGAAGTCGTCTTCGTTCGCGCGGTACGTACTTTCGGTGTACGAGCCTGAATCCGCATAGTCATAAAACATGCGCGGAACACGGCGCTGCGCCATCACACGCAAATCTTCAATACAGGTAATTTTGGATAAGTCCGCCACAAAGCGCCCCTCATTGACTCAGTCAATCATGCAACAGCGCCTATCGTAGTGCGCCACCCGGCGCTGTTGAGGGAATGCATCTTGCCCTGCCATGAAATTTGCAGCAGGCGCCACGCGGCAGGTGCGATGGCGCTCAGCGTTGCAGGCGGGGTGCGCCCCCCGACAACGGCACAGGCACAGGCACAGGCGCAGTCAGCCGGCGCGCCTCACCGTCTGCGATGTACAGGCTGATTTGGCTGCGCCCCGCTTTTTTTGCGCAGTACAGCGCTTGGTCTGCGCAGCGCAGCAGTTCACTCCACGCGTGCGCATGGTCTGGATAAATGCTGATGCCGCCACTGATCGAAAGGGGCGAGAGCTGTGCGCCCCATTCGAAAGTCTGAGAGCAGGCGTGCAAGATTTTTTCCGCCATCATTTGCAGCTCTTGGGGCCCCGGTGAGCTGTTGAACAGCACCACGAACTCATCGCCCCCCAAGCGGCAGACCGTGTCGCTCGCGCGCACGCAGCTTTGCAACGCCTGGGCAATTTGTACCAAGGCCGCATCTCCCGCCTCATGCCCCATGTGGTCGTTGATGGGTTTGAAGTTATCCAGATCCAGATATAGCACCGCCAGCTCACTGCCTTGGCGCTGCGCTTGTGCCAAAGCTTGCTGGGCGCGGTCCTGGAGCAGCAAGCGATTGGGCAAACCCGTTAATGCATCGTGAAACGCCAGGCGTTGCATGCGGGCTTCTTGCTCCGCGGCCAGGGTGACATCACGCAAAACAGCCACGGCCCCCAGCACATTGCCACTGGCAGTGAGCACCGGGGAAGAGATCACCTCGACCTCCATGCGCTCACCGGAGGCCCGGTGCACCATCATCGTACGTTTGCGCTCAGGCGCATCACCACCCAAAGCGGATGCAGGGCTCTGCGTACCGTGGCCCCAGTCCACTTGCAGAACGCTCAAAGGCTGGCCCTTAACCTCGGCGCTGCTCAAACCTGTGAACTCTTGCGCCACCGGATTCACATAAGAGATGAGCCCGTTGGCATCCGTACACACCACCGCGTCGCCAATGGAGCGCAGCGTCAGCCGCATTCGTTCTTTTTCTGCAAACAAATCTGTTTCTGTCGCTTCCCGGCGCACCAATTCCCGAGAAAACAAAACGGCCAGCGCAATGCAGCCCCCAATCAAGACGAGTGCAAATCCACCCAGCTGCAACGCGCTGCTTTTCCAGCCCTGAACAATGCTCTGCGTGGCTTGCGCCGTATTGATGACGATGGGGTAAGGGCCCACGCGGTGGTAGGAGTACAGGCGCTCAATGCCATCTAGCACTGCTTGCCCCACAAAGCTGCCTTGAGGGCTGGAGAGAAAACGCTGCAGGTTGCGCGAACCGGCCAAGGTTTTTGAAGCCGAAGAGCCGTCATACGGGAAACGTGTCAGCACCAACCCATCCTCCCGAATCACATTAACGCCGCTGAGTTCGCCCAGATTCATCGAATGCAGCCAGGCATTGATCTCCAGCATGTGCAAATGGCCCACTACCACGCCTTGCCACTCGCCCTGCGCGTTACGCACGGGCCGGGCCACGGGCAACACCAGATCTTTACCCTTCAGAGACTGGCTAGGCTGGCCAATGAACACATCATGCCGCGGCCCTGCACGGAAAGCCTGGAAGAAATCTTCCTGTGACAAGTCACGGCCTGGCCGGCTGACCCCTTCCTCGCGCAGCACCTCGCGACCATCGGCATCCAGCACCGTCACACCTGAAAAATGGATGTCGCGCCACACCGCATCCAGCAGCACGGTATGGCTCAGATATTCGCTGGTCTCCAAGCTGTGCGCGTCTTGCAGGACGATGGCAATTTTCTGCAGCGTCAAATCCACGCCATCCAGCGACCACTCCAAGCCCTTGGCAAGCGTCGCGCTGAGGTTGGCGTTGGTGCGTTCGTGGTAGGCCCACTGTTCCTCACGGGCCGTCCACATTGTGTGCGCAGACATCGCGCCAATGCCCAGTGAGACCAGGACAGCGAGCCAAGTGAGTTTTTGAGAAAAGAATTGAGCGATCATGGGTTTAGCAGTGAAGCGACGATTGTAGGAGCCGACGTTCAAGCCATCTCGTTACAAATTAATGTGACACTTTTTTACTACGCACGCCAGCGCCACGCACTTCAATCTGCACTTCATCCCACACCTGCCCTCGCGCATCTTGCAACTGCAAGCTGTGTCTGCCGGGCCAAGGCATCCAGTAAGCCTCACGGCCCTGCGCCAGCGTTTTCCCATTCATGCGCCAGCGCACATGGTCACGATTGCTCAGTAGACGCAATTGCTGGCGCTCCGGAGGAATATCGGGATCCAGGGCCAAGATGGAGCCGCTTACAGGCTGAAGAATGCGCGCAGGCGCATTGCTTGCAGCTTCGGCTACCAGCGCAGGTACCTGAAAGCTTGCTTGCTGCGTGCCGGCAATGAACCACTCAAGGCGCGCACTCTCTGCAGCCGCCGGGCTTGGCGATGATGCACTGACGAACTGCACGTGCTGCTGCACCAAGTCAGGCGGTGGTGCAGGGGTGACGCTAGGCCGCTGTGCATGCAAGCCTGCCATGACATCGGCCCAGATGGGAGCTGCCCCGCTGCTGCCGCTTACGCCGTGCATGGCACCACCCGAAGCATTGCCCACCCACACGCCCACGGTATAGCGCTGCGACCAGCCTACCGCCCAGTTGTCGCGCATATCTTTGCTGGTGCCGGTTTTGACGGCACTCCAAAACCGCGTGGTCAGCACACTGTCCAGGCCAAAAGTGAGCGCACGCGCCTGCGCATCCGCCAAGATATCGCCCACGATAAAAGCCGCCTGCGGTGACAGCGCCTGTACCGCATCCGCAGCAGGCTGGGCCGACGTGCCATGCTGCGCAGCCGCAACGCTGGACCATTGCCCCCCATTGGCCAAGGCCCGGTAAGCATTGGTTAAATTGAGCAGCGGCACTTCCGCACTGCCCAGCGCCAGGCTGTAGCCGTAAAAACCTGCGTTTTCCCGCAAGGGCATGCCCAACTGGCGCAACTTGGTGAAAAAGGCTTCCGGAGAGACCATGGCCAAAGTTCGCACTGCCGGCACGTTCAAAGATGCCGCCAGCGCACTGCGCGCAGAGACCCAGCCTTTGAATCGACGGTCGTAGTTCTGCGGAATGTACAAGCCTGATGCCGTGGCAATGTGGGCCGCAGAGTCTTCAATCAGCGATGCCGCCGTAAGCCGTTGTTCCTCAATGGCTTGCGCATACAAAAACGGTTTGAGGGTGGAGCCTGGCTGGCGCATGGCCATGACGCCATCGACCTGTTCGGCCTGGCTCAAAGCGCCCGACGATCCCACCCACGCCAGCACCTCGCCCTTGCGGTTGTCGAGCACCACCACGGCTCCATCTTGCACATTGCGCCCTTGCAGCTCGCGCAAATGGCGCTGCAGGCTCTCTAGTGCCAAACGCTGCACACCAGCGCTGACGGTGGTGCGCACAGCACCGCCAGATACCGCTTGCTCTTCGCCCATTTCACGCACGACGCGGCGGCTCCAATGGGGGGCAATGCCTTCCGTTGCCAGCCACAAGCGCGTGCGTAGCGCTTGGTCGGTGCGCCAGTTTAATGCGCTGCAATCCAGAGCGATGTCTGTGGCTGCCACTTGCTGCGCCTGCATCAGTGCTTGCCAGACTTGACATGCACGCTGCGCCACCACTGCAGGAGCCGCATTGGGCCCGCGCACCAGAGCGGCAGCGATGGCCGATTCTGTCAAATCCAACCCGTGCGCCGCCTTGCCAAACAGGCTGCGGCTGAGTGCATCAATGCCCACCAGCTCACCCCTAAATGGCAGCAAGTTCAGGTAAGCCTCCAAGATCTGGTCTTTGCGCCACGCACGCTCCAGCTGCTTGGCGGCTACCGCCTGGCCCAGCTTTTGCCCCAGGCTTCGCCCGCCATAGGCTGCGCGCCAGTCCTCATCCAGCAAGCCCGCCAGCTGCATCGTGATGGTGCTGGCACCCCGGGTTTTCTGGTTCCACAAATTGCCCCATGCCGCAGCAGAGATCGCGCGCCAGTCGATGCCACTGTGTTCGTAAAAGCGCTTGTCCTCGCTCAGTAAGAGCGCCATGCGCAGTCCGGGTGAAATATCAGCCAGCGTCACCCACTGCCCGCGCCGCACCTGCATGTCGGTGCGCACGCGCTGCAAAAGCTCACCCTCGCGCGAAAGGACCAAAGTGTCAGAGGATCGAAAACCTGCCTTGACGGCCGAAGCGCTGGGCAGTGCTGCCCATGCACCAGCACTGACGCACAAAGCGGTGCTGAGCAGCAGGCTTTTCAACCAGCAAGGTGCATCCAAGGGCTCACTCAAATTAGTGACCAATCACCACGCGCACGGGCTGATGGTCTGAAGCCTGCGTCAATCCATCCACTTCAAAGCTTTGAACGTGGCTGCGCAAGCCGTCACTGACCCAGACAAAATCACACGCTACAGGCTCTGGCCCAAAGCGGCGGTCATTCAGCTTGAATGTGGCAGGCTGATTCTGATCGGGGCTCAGCAGTCGCCAGGCATCATTCCACCGCGTGCCGACCACCTGCTCAGGCCAGCCGGCTTCCAAGCATTCAATGACAGCGGCTGCGGACGCCATCACACTGTATTCAGGCTCCTGGGCATCAAAGTTGAAATCCCCGCACAGCACTGCATGGTAGGCATACGGTTTCTTTTGATAAGGCGAACCCTCCTCACCGGCAAGGGCCGGCGCGTAGTACTGAGACAGGCCTTCGAAGAGCAGCCGGCGCAAGTAACGCGCTTGTGTCATGCGCTGGCGCTTGGAGTAAAACTCCAGGTGGGTGGTGATGACCTGCACAGGGCCCAGGCGCGGGTCTTGCACTGTCACCACCGTGGCCATGCGCGGCATGCTGCGCACGCCCACGTCGCCCGGATAGGGCAAGGGGTAGTGCTGCACTTGCAGCACTGGCAGACGGGTGGCAATCAAGTTGCCGAATTGCTGACGGCCTCGGCTGCCCCACATATCGACCGCAGCGCCAAAGAAAAGCTGCCAGCCCGGCAGCAACGCCTGCAACTGGGCCACCTGGTCTTGCGGAGCTCCCTGCAGATCCGTGAAATTGATGGCGATTTCTTGCAAACACACCACATCGCTGTCGCCCAACGCGTGAAGCGTTTGAACAATGCGCCCGGGATCGACGCTGCCGTCGAGCCCACAGCACCACTGCGTGTTCCAGGTAATCAATTGCATGGTGTTTCTCTCTTTATGCTTTCACGGCCAAGGCCGACATGCTGCTGTTTTTTTCTATTAAGAATCGAGGTTATAAATGTGTTTGCGTTTTCGGTTGCTTGGATATTTATCAAGTAGGTTTTTTGACAATTGTGACACCTGCGCACAACAACTCAGCACTTTGTAACAACGCTTGGCAGGGAAATTTGCTCTTGTTTTAAACCCGGTAGATTTGCCGTGGAACCGCAGCCTGGCTGACAGCACGTTGAGGCCGTAGCCCAACGCCCATGGGTTAACAAGTTCCATAAAAGAGAGCTGCCTGCCCTGATGAATGCTTGCTTTCAGATAGTTTTTCATCTGAAAGCAAGCATCTACCAAGGCAAGCAGCTCTTATTTTTGATGGTCTATTCCGTGTGTCCTGGCGCTCGGTTCAGCAAGGCGGTGCGTTTGTCGGCGCTCACGGAGAGGTAGCGCTCATAGTTGCGCAAGATATCGGCAATCAGTTCTTCTTGGCGCAGGTACTGGATGTCATAGCCCTCGCGCCCGTCGGCAAAGAAGGTCATGGGTTCGACCACATGGCGGCGCACGTTTTCTGCATCGTCCGTCACTTCGGTCAGCATGAAGCCGGGCAGCTTGCGCTTGACCGGGCGCACGCCATAGACAAAGTCGCGCAGCTCGGGCATGGGGATGACCAGGCGCACCGAGACGGCATCGAGCCCTTGTGTGCTGTCCATCTCCTCTACCACGGTGGCAGGCACGCCTTGGCGCTCCAGCTCTGCGGCCACTTCGTGCATGGCGGGCAGCACAGTGCGCTGGAAAAAGCCTTTGATATCGCTCGCCGTGGGGTTGCGCACAATCAGCTCCAGGCGCTTGCGCCAGTGCTGGCCTGTCCAGAAATTGGTGGCGGGTGCCAAGTCTTGCGTGGCATGCAAAGTGTCAGCCCGCATGCCGCGCCACAGCCCAAAGCACAGCACGGCCATGATGGCCGCCACGGGCAGCGCAGCAATCAGCGTGAAGGCCTGCAAGGCTTTGAGGCCACCTGCCAGCAACAAGACGATGGCCGTCAACCCCAATACCCCCGCCCAGAACAGGCGCTGCCATACCGGCGCGCGCGGATCACCGCGCGAGGCAATGGCATCCACCACGTAGGCGCCGGAGTCGGCCGAAGTCACAAAGAACAGCGCGATCAGCACAATCGCCAGCCACGACACGGCTTTGAAAAAAGGCAGGTATTCAAAGAAGCGAAACAGCAAGGCATCTACATTGCCCGCGGTGGCCGACAGCGCGCCCTGGGCGACGTGCATGTCAATCCAGATGGCACCATTGCCAAACGCCGTCATCCACAGCAGATTGAAGGCGGTGGGAATGAAAAGCACGCCGACAATGAACTCACGCACCGTGCGCCCGCGCGAGATGCGCGCAATGAACATGCCGACAAAAGGCGACCAGGAGATCCACCAGGCCCAGTACAGAATCGTCCAGCCGCCAAACCAGGCCGCATCTTGCGCGGGCTCATAGGTGAAGGTGCGCAGCGACATGGACACCAGCTCGGAGAAATAGTTGCCCACGTTCTCGCTGAAGGCCTGCAGCAGGAACACGGTAGGGCCGCAGATCAGCACAAAACCCAGCAGGATGAAGGTGAGGATCAGATTGATTTCAGACAGGCGGCGCACGCCTTTGTCCAGGCCCGAGGCCGCCGACAGGCCTGCCATGCCCACCACCACCACGATCACGCCAATGCGAAAAACGGTGGTGGTGGTGTCCCAGCCAGTGACGATGTTCAGGCCCGCTGCCAGCTGCAACGCGCCATAGCCCAGTGTGGTGGCCAGACCCGCAATCGTGCCGACCAGCGCAAACGCATCCACGCCATGGCCGATGGGGCCATTGATGCGCTGCTGCAGCAGCGGGTACAGGCCCGAGCGCATGGTCAGCGGCAGGTTGTAGCGAAAGCCAAAATAGGCCAGCACCAGCCCCATCACGCCATAAATGGCCCAGGCGTGAAAGCCCCAGTGAAAGAAGGTAGAGGTCAACGCCTCGCGTGCACCGGCGGCCGTACCACCGGCCTGCGTGGGCGGGTTCAGGTAGTGCTGCAGCGGCTCGCCCACACCAAAGTACATCAGGCCAATGCCCATGCCTGCGGCAAACAGCATGGCCGTCCACGAGGCAAAGCTGAACTCGGGCTTGGCATCATCGGGGCCGAGGCGAATATCGCCATAACGGCTGAACGCAATCAGCACCAGAAACACCAGAAACAGCGTGACGGCCACCGTGTAGAACCAGTCAAAGTTGCCCACCACCCAGGCTTGTGCACTGCCAAATACGCGGTCAGCCTGTTGCGGGAAAAATCCGCACAGCGCCAGCAAGGCGCACAAGACCACAAGCGCTGGCACCACTACGGGCGCTGAAAACGTGCTGCGCGGCGCGGCAGGCGCAGCCTCGGGTGTGGGTGTCGTGCTCATGTGATCCCTTCGTATTTTGCTTATACAGACGCAAAAGTATGGGCTGCATCCGGGCGGCCACTGCGTCAGACAAAACGGTCAAAGCGTTTTCTAAAAGAATAGCAGACTGCCCTTGTCATTCAGTGGTTTCAGATGGCTTTTAACCTGAAACCTTTTGTTTATAAAGGCTAGCAGCTACGTTTTTTGTGCAGTTTCCGCTTCCGGGTAAATCGGTGTATGGGCCTGCGCACCCACGACCGTGGTCCACGGCGCAACCGTGTAGCGGCGCACCAATCCGTTCAGGTAGTAGGGATCAGCCTGGGCAAATTGCTCCAGGGTGTCCGCGCTCTCGCATTGAAATACCAGCACGGCGCTGGCTGGTGGGCTGCCCACCGCGCCCGCCAGCAGCACCTCACCGCGCTGCTGCGCAGCCCAGGCATGGGCCAGGTGCGCGTTGCGGTACAGGCCACGTTTTTCCAGATAGTCGTCGGTGTAGTCGTAAGTCAGCAAAAAGTGCATGGGTGCGCTCCAGTCAAAACGCCGATTGTTTCGCACACCATGCACTCGGCGCTGTCATGGTGGCGTCGCTACTTTCCAGCGGGCATTGGGTAGCTCGCCAAACATCTCCGGTGCATACAGCGCTTCGGCACGCGTCGGCGGCAGGGCAAAGTCTCCGGCATTGTTCAGGCGAACGGTGTATTCGACCACCGACGTGCCCTTGGGCAGGTAATCCCAGTACACGCGATAGCTGTCTTGGCCGCGCTCGACAAACGCGGGCCATGCGCCCTCGCTGCCGGTGCCTTCGCCTTGCTGGGCCACTTCAGAATCGCGCCCCAAGCCATTGCCCAAGATGGTGGCCCCCGCAGGGATCGGGTCGCTCAGCGCCACCCAGGTCATGTCGGCGCTGGCATTCACCTGCAGCCGCACGCGCACCACATCGCCGCGCTGCCAGTTACCACTGTTCGCAGCTTGCACCGCCGTGACCGTCTTTTTCAAGGCATAGCCAGCATTCAAGGGCTGGGTGCGCGGCACTGCCGCAATCGATTGAAAGGCCACCCACGGTTTGCCCGTGCCGCTGTGCTGCACGTTCAGCTGGCCCATGCGGCGCTCGCCCCACGGCAAAAAGACGCTGCGCTCGCTCGGTGGCGCTGTGGCTGTGGCGCTGCCCGGGGGCAATGCCTGGGACACGGCAGCCGGCGCGACGGGCGCGTCCCAATCGACGCTTTGTGTGGCTGTGCCCAGTAAGGCGGTGGTGTTGCCCGTGACGGCATCGCGCTCATAGCGCCGGGAGAACTGGCGCAGCGCCAGTCCAGCCCAAGTGTTGGCCGTGGTCGTGCCCCAGGAGCCCTGCTTTTGCCGCGCCAGCAAGCCGGTGACCAGGCGCGTGCGCTCGGCCTCCCAGTCGCTGCTGTCCAGCGTGGTGAGCAGCAGCCGCGCCACGTTTACCTCAGCACTTTGCATCAGCCACCACCACTGGTCTTGCGCTTCGGTGCTAAAGCCCATTTGCGAGCCGGTGTATGACAGGCGTGTTTTCAACACCTGTTGCGCTTCTTGCAGGCGCTCTTCGTGGGCAGGCACCTGCGGCGTCTGCTGCAGGATGCGCAACCAGTCGATAACGGCATGGGTGGGCCACTCTTGCGGTGCGATGCGAATGCTTTCCAGCATGGCTGGGCGTGCTTTGCCGCTGACCGCCAGCGCTGCGATGGCCGACAGCTTGCGCACATCCAGGTCCTGGCGCGGACTCCAGTGCTGGCGCTCAATGCGGCCTTCGACAAAGGCAATCAGCCCAGACTCCATGCGCGCTTTTTCTGCCGCAGGCAGTTGCATACGTTGGTCCAGCGACTGCACGCTGTGGTGCACGGCCAGCAAATGCGCGGTCAAGGTGTCACTGCCTTGCGCACGGCGGCTGTCTTGCGGCGGGAAGTACATGGCCAGCCCATCGTCATCCAGATAGGTGGGCAACTGCGCCATCGTGCGCTGCCACAGCGCCACGTCATTAAGGCCGATGGCTTTGCCCACGGTTTGCTCCAGACAGGCGTACGGATAAGCTGCCCACCAGTCACGCAGACCGGGCACACCTTGCACGGGGTCGGTCAGCTTGTCGCTGAACGTCAAACGCACACCACCCTTGCCGGGTACAGCGTTGCCCGGCCACTCCAGCGCCTGCTCCCAATGGCCATCGATTTGCTGCAACGTGGCTTGCTGCACGGCCAGCGGCACAGCGGGCAACACGCGCTGCGTAAAGGCCAGTGCGTCTTTAGCGCCGGTCTTGCTGTCATGCGCTTCCAGCTGCCATTGCCACTCGCCTTGTGCGGCCTGCGCCAAGCTGGCGGGCACGGTCACATCCCATGTCAGCTCCCGCGCCGATTGGGCGGGCAGCTCCAGTTTTTGCGCTGCCAGTTCCACGCCGGTGGCTTGGGGCTGCAGCTGGATGTGCATAGATTGATCGGTGCTGTTGCGCACCGTGAGCATGGCGCGGAACTGGTCGCCCTCACGCACCACGGGAGGCAGGCCGCTGATGACTTGCAGGTCTTGGCTGGTGCGAATGTCGGCGCTGCCCGTGCCAAAACGTTGCACGCCGTCATCGGCCACGGCCACGATGGTGAAACTGGTCAGTGCATCGTTGAGCGGTACTTCCACCACGGCCTGGCCCTGCGCATCCAGCTGCACCTTGGGGTTCCACAGCAGCAAGGTGTCCAGCAGCTCGCGCGTAGGCGCGCCTTGGCCGCCACCACCGCCCGGTGCTGCGGCTTTGCGGCCATAGTGGCGCCGCCCCACAATTTCCATCTGGGCCGTGGCGGTATCCACGGCCCAGCTGCGGCGCTGCCACATGGCGGCGCGCAAATCCCAGCTGCGGTTGGGGGACAGCTCCAGCAAGGCTTTATCGACAGCGGCCACGGCCACCTCGGCGTTGGCCGCCGGTTTGCCATTGGGCAAGGTAGCGCGGATGGTGACTTTGGCTTTCTCGCGAATTTGGTAATTGGCCTTATCCGCTTTGACTTCAACGTTGAGCTGGTGCGTACGGTCTTGCACTTGCAGCTCGGCCACTCCCAGTCGGAACGCTGGCTTGCTCAAATCCACCATAGCTGTGGGTGCAGCATATTCCTTGCCGCCATACCAGAACGCATTCCACCACTGGCGCGGCGCCTGATAACCCCAGGTGAAAAAGCTGTACCACGGCACTTCATACAAGCGCCCCCGCAATGCCAGCACGCTGACAAACACATTTGGGCCCCAGCCGGCTTGCACCGGCAGTTCAATGGTCGGGTCTTTACCCTCCAGTTGCATGACCTGGGTGTGCAGCACGCCTTCGCGTTCGATGGTGACCCAGGCCATGGCTTCACGGAAGGGCATGCGCACTTGCAGCTTGGCGGTGTCACCCGGGGCATAGCTGGTTTTTTCGGCCAGCACATCCATGCGGTCATGGTCCTGGCCGCCAAACCACAACTCGCCTTGGCCCGTCACCCAGACGGTATCGGCGGCGCGCGCGATGTTGCCCTTGCCGTCTTGGGCGGAGACGATCAGCTCCACCTCACCGGCTTCGACCACCTGCACCTCACACAACAGCAAACCCCGGGCATCGCTTTTGCCGCTGCACACCTCGCCCAAATCTTTGCTGCTGCGCTGGTTGTCATAGCTGTAGAACCCGCCCACCAGGCGCTTGCGCGTGGTGGTGGTGGTGTGGTGCACCGCCTGCACTTTGAGCGGCACGCCCACTTGTGGGTTACCTTGCGCATCGACAGCCACGGCCTGCATGCGCATCTTGCGGTTGACTGACATCCAGCCCTCGGTGCGCATGCCTGCCAACACTGCCGCAGGCCACAGGCTGTGCGTGCTGCGCAGGGTCTGGATTTCGCCGTTGGGGTCGGCAAAACTGGCTTCCAGCACCAAGCTTTGCGGAACCTTCACCGCCGGCAATGCCGGCAGTTGCACTTGGCCATGTCCTTGGGCGTCCAGCGTCAGCGGCACTTTGTCGGCGACCAGCTGCGCACCATCGCTGCTGGCTTCGCTGTCGCGGTCGACCTGCTCTGGCGCACGCGGTGCGCGAAAGCTGTAGCCGTTCCAGCGTTCAAAATCCACACTGCGTTCGCGCAGCAAAGCACTCACTTGCACCTTATGGCCATTGGCTGCGCCACCGTTGATGAAGTTCAGGTCGACCGCCACCGGCAAGGCTTTAGGCTGCACCAAAGCGCCCTGATTCACTGGCTGAACACTGCCTTGGAAGACCGGCAGGCGAAAGGCCTCGACGCGAAACTCTCCCGACTGCATCACCCGCTGACCGCCATCCGCGCTATCCGCCCAGCGCAGCTCCACCGTATACAGCCCCAGCTTGGCTGCGGCTGGCACGGTAAAAACGTTGGTGGCATTGCGCCCGCCGTTGTGTGTGGCGCTCCACTGCACGGGCTGTTGGTATTGCTGGCTGCTGCCCACATGGGTGATGACCTGCTGCACCGGCCAGCTTTGCGGCAAGGCCAAACCTTGCGCGTTTTGGCTGCGCACAAAATGCTTCATCGACACCGCCTCGCCCACGCGCACCAAATTGCGGTCGAATACGGTGTGTGCCACCAATTCCGGCTCGTTGCCCCAGGCGGTGGGCAGGTTAAAGCGCCACGGCTCAATGCCGCGCTGCCAGTCGCTCCAGACAAAAGCCATGTCTTCCACGCCTTGGTCGCTGTGGCGTGCGCTGACCATCCACTGGCCGCTGCCTTCATGCCCATCACAGTGCGGTATCGCTTTGTTCACCTCAGCCAGCAAGAGCACGCCTTGTGCATCGGTGTTGCCCGAGGCGTGCACCTCGCCACGGCAATCCGACACTTGCACTTTGGCACCCGCCACAGGCTGGCCTTTGTCCAATGACGTCACCCACACCGCCGAGCCTTCGCGCCCCAGCTTCAGGTGGACGGCCAAATTGGTCACCAAGACCGAAGTGCGCACAAACATGCTGCGCTGCGCACCCAGGCGCTCATCCAGCAGCGCCGAACCCAGGCGGGGAGATTCGGCCTCCAACACATGAAAGCCCGGTGTGCTCAAAGGAATGCCTACCACCTCAAAAGGCCGGGGGTCACCGTCTTGGGACTTGGGCAGACTCAATGCCTGCACTCCTGCCTGACCTTGCAGCAGCGACACCGTGCGCGCAGCCAGTGAATCGCCCTCCTCATCATCTAGCCGTGCTGGCAAACGCGCTTTGACTTCGCGCTGCGCATCTTTGCGGCTGACCCAGCTGCGGTCATAGCGCTGCACCAGATCCCACCAGCGAATGATGTCGGCATCGCTGCCCACCCGCAGGTCGCGCACCTGTGCTGCGGCCCCATCCGTCGAGCCATCCAGGGCTTCGACTTTGCGCACGGTCACGGGCAAGATGGCCGTGCCTTCTGGGCCTTCGGCAAAGCGCTCCAACACGCCAAAGGGTGCGGCGGCAAATTTGAGCAGCGGTGGCGTCTCGCCCATGGCTACCGCCATGGGAAAAGTGCTGGCATTGGCCAGCGTGCGCCCGGCATCGTCCTGGAATTTTTCCGGCAGCACCAGCTGGTATTTGGCCCCAGGCTCAAACGGCGCTTTAAAGCGCACTTGGCTGAACGTGTCTTGACTGTCTTTATCCAGCACGGGTGCTATCTTTTTGCCATTGAGCAGCAAGTGGGTTTGCTCGGCCTGCGCTTGCGTGACTGGCGCGGTAAATGACAGCATCAGATCTCGGATCGGCAGGCAGCCTGCATTGGCACGCTCACGCTGGCACTGCAGTTCTGCGGTGAATGCCTCACGCACCTGAAAGTCCAGGGCCTTGGCCGTTTTATTGGTGACTCCGTTGGCCATTTGCACGCCAGCGCCATACACCAACTGCATGCTGCTGCCTGCGGTCAATCGGCGGTTGCATTCCAGCACGGCATAGTGCCCTTTGCCGTCGATGTCCAGGGCTTTCAACAGATTTTGCGTGGCCGCTTCATCCAGCAGCCGTACCGGTATGCGCTCGCCCAGATCCTGCGCTTTGCAGTACACGTGCTGCTGCAGGCTGTCTGCTGTGGCGGCACCATTGAGCTGCAACACAAAGGTCTGCGCTTCATCAATGGGCGCATAGCTGCTGGGCCAGGTCTGGATCACAGCAGGCCCGGAAACTTCAAACTGATAGCTACCTGCCCCCGCCAATGCTTGGCCTGAAGGTGTTTTGAATGATTTTTCGATGTGCAGGTTGCAGCGAGTTCCTGCCGGAAGATGCTGTTCGAACTGCCACACCCACTCCCGCGCACCATTCCAGCGCCCAGTACCTTGGCCGATGGGTTCAGGGGCGCACTGCACGCGCACAGGAGCTGTGGCCTGTGCATTGCCTAAGCGGACAGCGTCAGCATCGGTTTGTACAACCACCTGCTGCACCTCGCTCACGCTGCCTTGGGGTGTTACTTGCGCAATTGATACCGCATAAGCAGAACCGCCAACACTGGCTCCTGCGGCCAAGATGGCCCACAACCAATTCGAACGCATGGAGAGCCTTTGATGATGGAGTCTTGGAATGGCGCTTAGCCTAGCACTGCACTTAGAGCAGCTCAATCAGACAGCACTGCATTTTCTGCAGACCAAAAAAACCGCAGCACAACGCATACGGCTTTGAAAGAAGCCGTCACCGTGGCTTATTGCGGCTTGAATCCACTGTCTTCAATGATGCGCTTCCACACGCCGGTATAGGCCTGTTCACGCTGGTGCAACTGCTGGGGAGTCATGGTTTCAACCACCAGACCGATGTCTTCCAGCTGCTGGCGAATGCCCGGCTCTTGCACGCTGTGCGCCAAAGCTGTGGCAAAGCGCTGCGTAAAAGCGGCAGGTACACCTTTGGGGGCATAAATGCCGTAGTACGGCATATCTTCCAGACCCTTCATGCCCAGCTCAGAGAAGGTCGGCACTTCCAGCAAAAGCGGCTGGCGCTGACCACCCAGCACGGCCAGCACACGCAGCTTGCCGGTCTTGTGATAGTTCACGAAATCCTGAACCGATCCCACTCCCGCCTCAATCTGGCGGCCCAACATGTCACCAATCATGGGGCCGCTGCCCTTATAAGGGGCAGAAATCAAATCCAGTTGATAGCGGCTGGCGAGCTGCTTGACCAGAAACTCTGGCGTGGAGGCCGGCGCAGGAATGCCCACGGCGCTGCGTCCACCGGCATCTTGGCGCACCCATTGCAGATATTCGCCAAACGTCTTGGCCGGATGCGACGCCGGCACGGCAAACGTATTCACAAACGAAGCAAATCCACCGACGGGCTCAAAGTCCTGCGCCGGCACAAAACCTGCATGGCGTACCACCTGCGGCAAGATGGAAATGGTGTGGTCGTGCGTCAAAAAAAGCGTGTTGCCATCCGCTGGCGAGGCTTTGAGCTGCTGCGCCGCAATCTGCCCGCCTGCGCCGGGTTTGTTCTCAATGATGACGGTACGCCCTAAGCGCTGGCTCAGGGGCTCTTGCAGCAACCGTGCAATCACATCCGTGCCGCCTCCTGGAGGAAAGCCCACCAGAATGCGCAGGGGTCGCTCTGAAGCCCACGCCCCACTCCAACCACCAACGCTGGCACCAGCCAGTACTGCAGCTTGCGTAGCAGTTTGGGCGAGGAATCGACGTCGTGAGGGATAGGTCACAAATTGCTCCAGGAGTGAAAAGAAGAAAAAGCCATACACGGCCATCTGCCAGCCTACCGGATAAAATCCTCAAAAAATGATGGAAAACCCAACCATTCGCGATACACCTAATCGCCAAAAAATCAACACTTTCAGCACACTGGCAACGAAAAAGGGACGCCGAGGCGTCCCTTTGATGCGCAGACCAACCGCGCTGGCGATGGTATTTATGCCAGACGCGCGCGGTGTTTCGCCAACTGGATACGCACTTGCGCAGGAGCTGTGCCGCCCAAGGTGTTGCGCGCATTGAGTGAGCCTTCCAGGCTCAGCACCTCAAAGACATCAGCCTCAACGTTCGGATTGAACGACTGCAGCTCTTCCAGTGGCAGCTCGCTCAGATCCACGCCCTTGGCAGTGGCCAGCTTCACGGCATGCGCCACGGTTTCATGGGCATCACGGAAAGGCAGACCCTTTTTGACCAGGTAATCGGCCAGATCGGTGGCTGTGGCGTAGCCCTTCAGCGCGGCAGCGCGCATGTTGGCGGCATTTACGGTAATACCGCCTTCCTTGGCGCCCGTGGCGGAGTTGATTTGGCCGCCCATCATTTCCGCAAAGATACGCAGCGTGTCCTTCAAGGTATCCACGGTATCAAACAGCGGCTCCTTGTCTTCCTGGTTGTCTTTGTTGTAGGCCAGTGGCTGGCCCTTCATCAAAGTAATCAGGCCCATCAGATGGCCGACCACACGGCCGGTCTTGCCACGCGCCAGCTCGGGCACATCGGGGTTTTTCTTCTGCGGCATGATCGACGAGCCAGTGGTAAAACGATCCGCAATCTTGATAAAGCCAAAGTTCTGGCTCATCCAGATGATCAGCTCTTCGGACAGGCGCGAAATGTGCACCATGCACAGCGAAGCGGCCGCAGAGAATTCAATCGCAAAATCGCGGTCCGACACGCCATCGAGCGAGTTTTGGCACACGCCTTCCATGCCCAAGGTTTTCGCCACGCGCTCGCGGTCCAGCGGGTATGTGGTGCCTGCCAGCGCGGCAGAGCCCAAAGGCAGCACGTTGACGCGTTTGCGCACGTCCAGCATGCGCTCAGCATCGCGCTTGAACATCTCCACATAGGCCAGCATGTGGTGGCCAAAGCTCACGGGTTGCGCCACTTGCAGGTGGGTAAAGCCCGGCAAGATCACTCCCACATTCTTTTCTGCTACTTCCACCAGCGACAGCTGCAATTCTTTGAGCAGCCCTTCGATCAAGTCAATCTCATCGCGCAACCACAGGCGCACGTCGGTAGCGACTTGGTCGTTGCGGCTGCGACCGGTGTGCAGGCGCTTGCCGGCATCGCCCACCAAAGCCGTCAAGCGTGCTTCGATATTCAGGTGCACATCCTCCAAATCCAGCTTCCAATCGAAAGCGCCGGATTCAATTTCTTGCTTGATCTGCGCCATGCCTTTTTGAATGGCGGCGTAGTCGTCCTGGCCGATCACGCCTTGCGCAGCCAGCATCTCCGCGTGCGCCAAGCTGCCTGTGATGTCGGCCTTCCACATGCGGTTGTCAAAGAAAACGCTGGAGGTATAGCGCTTGACCAAGTCACTCATGGGCTCAGAAAACAAAGCAGACCACGCCTGCGCCTTGGTATCGAGCTGGTTGTGGGACGGCTGGGTGGTGGTGTTATCAGACATGGCAGGGCAGAATTTCCAGAAATGACAGACACCCGGAACATCCGGATGCCCTATGCACAAGCCGCAAATTTTATCGAGCCAAACGCCCTTTGCCGAATCTTCGGGCACGACAACCCCTCAACCTGGTTCAACGCCTCCTGTCTTCATCTTTGACGCCTGCCATCTGGGTGTCGTTTTGCGCGCAGTTCTGGGCGTTGAAGTTGCCTTGGCTGTGGCTGCGCTTTATACAAGCGCCAGCTTTACCGACTGGCTTTTGCAGACGGCATGGCTGACCAGCGGCGGCTTGCCCGGCACCTTGGTCTGGCTGCTGATGGCCTGCAGCCTGAAGTCGGTACTGCACCGCATGAAGACGTCCCATCAATACGCCATAGGTATGGCACTGGGCATGGCGGCTGGTCTTTACGCTACAGGAATGATGTATCTGACGGGAGAGGTACAGCACATGCATTGGGCCGCCAATGCACTAACAGGTGGTGTTTTGGCAGCGGTATTGATCGGTTATCTGGTGCTGCGCGCCCGGGGCACGGTTCCGGCGGCAACTTCTGCGCAGCTGGCAGTGCTCCAGGCACGCATTCGTCCGCACTTCTTGTTCAACGCGCTTAACAGTGCCGTCGCTTTGGTGCGCGAGGAGCCCTCCAAAGCGGAGCGTCTGCTGGAAGATTTGAGCGATCTTTTTCGTGCTGCTTTACAAGATCTGCACAGCACCATTCCCTTGCATGAAGAAATCGAACTGGCCAAACGCTATCTGGACATTGAGCAAATTCGCTTTGGCGAAAGACTGCAGGTGGAGTGGGTTCTCGACCCTTGCACGATGCATGTTGGTTTGCCACCACTCCTGCTACAGCCCTTGGTTGAAAACGCTGTCAAACATGGGGTGGAACCCTCAGAGGGTGGTGCAAAAGTAACGATCTCCGTCAAATCGCTCTCGAATAAATTCATTTTGTTACGAGTGACCAATACACTGAATCCAACGAGACACATTGGGGACATCCCTTCTCTCTCCAAAGGTCAGGGCATGGCTCTGGCCAATGTAGAGCGGCGTTTACAGCTACTGCATGATGTGCATGCGGAATTCAGTACAACGCAGAAAGATGGTGTCTTTGAAGTTCGAATTTGTTTACCTGCCAGTTGAATGAAACCAATAAAGATCAACGGAGACAGAACATGCATGTACTCATCGTGGACGACGAGCTTTTGGCTCGCAACCGCTTACGCGTCCTGCTCAGTGAATGCGAGGATCCCGTTGCCCCCTTCGTAATTGATGAAGCGGCCAATGTGGCACAGGCGCATGAAGTCCTCCATCGCAGCCCCCAGCCTGTGGACCTGGTATTGCTAGACATTCAAATGCCCGGCCCCGATGGCATGGTGCTGGCCCAGACGCTGCGCAACATGACCAAGCCCCCGGCGGTGGTGTTTGTGACCGCGCACAGCATGTATGCAGCCAGCGCCTTTGAAGTCGAGGCAGTCGATTACTTAACGAAGCCTGTGCGTTTGGAGCGCTTACACCACGCGCTGGCCAAAGTCCGGCGGTTGCGCGCCATGGATGGCGGTGCGTCAAGCAGTGAGATAGCACCGGCTATCTTGATTCGCGACCGTGGCCGCACAGAGCGGATTCCACTGCAGCAAGTGGCCTATCTCAAGGCAGAACAGAAATACGTAACGGTGCGCACTGCCTGCCGCACCTATATTTTGGACAGTTCGCTCAGTGAACTGGAAACCCGTTTCCCCAACCAGTTTCTGCGCATCCACCGTAATGCTTTGGTTCATCCTGCGCAGATACGCGTCTTGGAAAAGCATTACACCGATGAAGAAGGTGAAGGTTGGGCAGTGCGCCTGCACAGCGTGCCGGAAATTTTGCAGGTTTCGCGCCGCCAGCTGTCCAGCGTGCGGGCTGCTCTGCAAGGCATGCTACGTAAATCAGAAGCCCGAAGCCCCATCAGCATCGCTTGAAACCACTGCTATTTGCCCATAAAAAAACCGGCGCTTTGAACGCCGGTTTTTTATGTACCGCCTTACTTTTAGTGCGCATGCCCACTGTGAGCCAAGCCACTCACCACAGTGACCAAAACAATCCCTGTCACCAGCCACACGACTTGTACCAGCGATTCTTTGGCCGACAGCCTTTTTTGCAATTGAGGAATCAAGTCCGACAGCGCGACATACACAAAACTGCTGGAGGCAACCACCAAGAAATAAGGCAGCCAATCTGCCAGCGTTCCCACGAGGAAATAGCCCGTAATGCCGCCCAGTGCAGTGACCGCGCCCGCCAAAGAAACTTTGAGCACCGCCAAATTGCGGTGCTTGCTATTGCGCAGGACAACCAGATCCCCAATGTGGTGAGGCACCTCATGGGCCAGCACTGAAACAGCGGCGATCACACCCAGACGCATATCCGCCAGAAAGGCCGAGGCAATCAAGACGCCATCACCAAAGCAATGCACGCTATCTCCGGTCAGTAATGACCAGCCGCCTTTGCTGTGGCTATGGGAGTGCGTTTCATGCTCATGGTCATGATGGTGGTGCACATGGTCATGGTGCTCATGGCCGTGGTGCCATAACTCTGCTTTGGTCAGCAAAAAGAAAAAAACCACCCCGATCAGCAGCGTCATAAACAAATCATGCGCACTGGCTTCACTGTTGAAAGCCTCTGGCAGCAGGTGCATGAATGCTGTAGCGAGTAAGGCCCCCGCCGCCAGGCTCAGCAAGCCTTGCTGCGCCCGCGCGCTCTGGGATTTTCCCAACCCAGCTTTTAAAAGAAAGTTAGCCACCCAGACACTCCCAATACCGGAAGCCAGGGTGGCCACAATAATGGCGACCAATGTCATAGCAAATGTTTTTCTTGCAAGCGTTTTATGCCTGAACAGAGGTTATTTTCTCTAAAGTCACGCATCACTGTGGCTGGCTGCTGGACTGACTGAGTTACTTGCGTGGATGCTTGTAGCGCCTGCAATGAGGCAGAACTAAACAGGTTACATCAGCTGTCAAGCTTCCAAGGTCAAACGATGACGCCATCAAAGGCGCGCATTCATGGCCGAGGTTTGGCCAGTCCCTGCATTTTTTTGAGATTACCGAAATCCTGATCAAGCAACAGGTGACCAATTTGGTTCCATGTCTGGGTAAATTTTTCGATATAGCTTGCAGAGGCTTGGGGCGTTAGATTGACCATCACCTGCTCCGTACCCAAGAGGTGGGCTTGCACCTCGCGCTCCTGGGAGATTTTGTACAAATGCTGCGCCATGGCGTTACGCTCCGCCGGAGGCACACGGTTCGGAGCCATCCACGCTAGCCAGCCATTACCAAACGGCACCCACCCCAGCTCTGAAAAATTGGGCACGCCTGGCAAAAAGCCGTCTTCAATTTCTGCGCCTTTGGCCAAGATACGCATGCGATGGGCATGTTGCCATTGCTGATCGCAGCGGCCAAGGGCAAGGTCTGTTCCTTGGTGCAAGGCTTGGGAAAATTCTCCACCAACGCCATAAGTATCCATTTGCCAGTCGCGATGGGTGCGCTGCGCCATACCTTGTACCCACAGACGCACGCGGCCAGAAGTCACGGGGATGGCGACGCGTGGCGCGCTGGCTTTATGGCGTGCCCAACTCAGTAGCTGCCTGGCATCTGTGACGGGCCCATCAGCTCGACCAAATAAGCACCAGCGTGTTTCCAGTACCACTAGCAAAGGACTGTAGTGCGACACATGCTGCGCACTGGCTTTGGCGGCATCTCCTACCAGCGCTAATTCTTCCGCCATGAGCACCAGGCTGTAAGGCGGTGCAGCGTTTGGCTGCAGCACAGACTCCAGCGCCTTGACGCCGCCACCGTGCAAGACGCTGTTCACCGACACTCGGCTGCCATGCAGCGCTTCTAAGCGACTGGCAAAAATTTGGCCGATATCCAGCCGGTGGGCGGGCACCTCTACAGGGGTGACGACTTGCCAAGATGGCTGGGCATAGACAGCAGGACTCCACAGAACACCCATAACCAGCCAAGTGGCAGCAATTTTGGAAGAAAACCGAAGTTGCAAGTGCTTACCCTTGAAGAGAAGGTGGGAGAACGCATTTTGTAGTCAATGCGACATTCTTGTCATCCCCCTCCTACACAAGGCGCACCAAGGCAGCTGTCGCGGCACCGAAAACCACCACGATCAGAAAAGGCAAGCGCCTCCACAATGCCAACGCAGCCACCCCAAAAGCTGCCAGACGCGCATCCAGAACCAGGCTTTGCCCCAAGGCCACCGTGTTCATGACCGTTAAGGCGGTGAGCAACGCCACGGTCATGCAGGCAGCGATCTGGGTCATGCGCGGGTTTTGCAACAACCGCCCAGGAATGGCGTAACCCAGCCATTTGGTCAAAAAAGCTGCCACGCAGGCCAGCACGATCCATGCCCAGAGATTCATGACAGCTCCTTGCCTGTAGGTGCTTTGACCTCTTTTGCGTAACGCGCACTGCGCCACCAGCCCCACACCGCGCCGACCAGCGCTGCGCCTAAAATTGGCAAGCCGGGCGGCAACACCGGCACCGCCAACACGGTGACCACCGCGCACACCACCGCCAGGGCCACCGGCTCACGCTGCTGCAAGCGGGGCCACAGCAAACCCAGAAAAGCCGCCACCGCCGCACCATCCAGCCCCCATTGGCGCGGATCGCCTAAAGCGTCACCCAACAGCGCCCCCAGCAGCGTGAACGCATTCCACAGCACAAACACGCCGATGCCAGCGGTCCAAAAACCGCGCCGTTGCTCTGCAGCGTCTATCTGGCCAGAGGCCGTCGCCGCCGATTCATCAATGGTCACATGCGCCGACAGCAGTTGGCGCCAGCCTTTGGGCTGCAGCATGGCATTCATCTGCATGCCGTAAACCGCATTGCGCACGCCCAGCAAAGTGGCGGCCCCCACCGCCGCAGAACCTGCGCCGCCGCCAGCAATCACACCGATAAACGCAAATTGCGAGCCCCCCGTAAACATCATCGCGCTGAGCGCCATGGCTTGCCAAATATTCAGACCGGCGGCCACGGCCAGCGCTCCAAACGAGATGCCATACAGCCCCGTGGCCAACGAAATGGACATGCCCATGCGCACGGCAGGTGTCCATGAAAAAACTTGCCGCATTGAATCTCCCTCTATTTTTATAGCTGCTTGCCCTGACAAAACAAAGGTTTCAGATAGATAACCATCTGAAACCTTTGTTAGACGCTGGCTAGCCGCTCATTTTTTATGAATCGGCGAACAGGTGCTCAGTGCGCTTTTTCCCAGTTCTCGCCGATACCGACTTCTGCCAGCAGTGGCACGGACAGCTGCGCCACCTGCGCCATCACCGCCGGAATGTGCTCGCGCACCCAGTCGGCGTCGCCCACGGGCAGCTCAAACACCAGTTCATCGTGCACCTGCATGATGACTTGGATGGCGGGCTTTTCCGCGTCCAGCTTGGCTTGCACAGCCACCATGGCTTTCTTGATCAAATCTGCTGCCGTGCCCTGCATGGGCGCGTTGATGGCGGCGCGCTCGGCGGCTTTTTTGCGCGGGCCGTTGCCGCCGTTGATCTCGGGCAGGTACAGGCGGCGGCCAAACACGGTTTCCACATAGCCCTGGCTGTGCGCCAGTTCCACGGTTTCGTCCATGTAGCGTTTCACGCCGGGGTAGCGCTGAAAGTACTTGTCGATGTACGCCGCTGCGGCCTTGGTTTCGATGCCCAAGTTCTTGGCCAGGCCAAAGCTGCTCATGCCGTAGATCAGGCCAAAGTTAATCACCTTGGCATAGCGGCGCTGCTCGCTGCTGACCTCTTCCACGCTCACGCCAAATACTTCGGCGGCGGTGGCTTTGTGCACATCCAGCCCCTTTTGGAAGGCGCTGAGCAAGGCCTCGTCACCTGACAGGTGGGCCATGATGCGCAGCTCGATCTGCGAGTAATCGGCGCTGGCAATCAATCGACCTTCTGGGGCGACAAAGGCTTCGCGCACGCGGCGGCCTTCCACCGTGCGCACGGGGATGTTTTGCAGATTGGGGTCGTTGCTCGACAGGCGGCCTGTCACGGCAATCGCCTGGGCATAGTGCGTGTGCACACGGCCAGTGCGCGGAATGGCCATTTGCGCCAGCTTGTCGGTGTAGGTGCCTTTGAGCTTGGACAGGCTGCGGTGCTCCAGCAACTTGGCGGGCAGTGGGTAGTTTTCCGCCAGCTTTTCCAGCACTTCTTCGTCGGTGCTGCGCGCGCCGGTGGCCGTCTTTTTGACCACGGGCATGCCCAGCTTGTCAAAGAAGATTTCGCCCAGCTGCTTGGGGCTGGCCAGATTGAAAGGCTGGCCCGCAATCTCGTAAGCCTCGTTTTCCAGCTGCAAGATGCGCGTACCCAGATCGTTGCTCTGGCGGGCCAGCGCGCCAGCGTCAATGCGCACGCCGTTGCGTTCGATGCGAAACAGCGCCTCGCTGGTCTGCATTTCCAGTTCATAGATGTGCAGCAACTTGGGGTTGGCCGCAATCTTGGACCACAGCACGCCATGAACATCGAGTGTCTGGTCCGAGTCTTCGCACGAATACGCAGCGGCCTTGTCGATAGGCACCTGCGCAAATGGAATCTGGCCTTTGCCTTTGCCACACAGCTCTTCATACGTGGTGCCGGTGCGGCCCGTGTGGCGCAGCGCCAGGCTGGTCAGGTTGTGCGGCTTGTCGGCTTCCAGCACATAGCTTTGCAGCATGGTGTCGTGCGCATAGCCACGCACGTAAATGTCGTGGTTCATGAAGACGTGCTGGTCGTACTTCACATGTTGGCCGAGTTTCTTTTTGGACGCATCTTCCAGCCAGGGCTTGAGCTGCGCCAGCACCCAGTCCATGCCCAGCTGCTGCGGCACATCCATGCCTTCATGGCGCAGCGGAATGTAGGCGGCCTCGCCAGCCTGAACGCTCAAAGAGATGCCGACGATCTGCGCACGCATCTCGTCGAGCGAATCGGTCTCGGTATCAATCGCGGTCAGTTCTGCCGCGTTGATCTTGGCCAGCCATGCGTGGAACTGGTCTTCGCTCAAGACGGTGTGGTAGACCACATCGCGCTGCTGGGCGACGACGGCCACTTCGGTGGCTGCGGCATCGTCCATGTCAAACATGTCATCTTGATTGGAGGCAGGTTTGGCTTTGGCCTTGACCACGGCTTCAGCTTGCGCCGCTGGGGCCGCACTGCTGACGGTACGTGCCAAGCCCTTGAAGCCGTATTGTTCGTAAAACGGCAGCAGCGCTGCGTTGTCGGGTGCATCCAGTGTGATGTCGCCAAAGTCCGGCAGGCCAGGAATGTAATCCGCCAGCTCGCAATCCGTTTTCATGGTCACCAGCTGGCGGCTCAGCGCCAGCTGGCCTGAGGCGATGGCTTCGCGCAGATTGTTGCCCGCCACGCCCTTGATGGCATCGGCATGGGCGATCAGGTTGTCCAGCGTGCCGTACTCATCGAGCCACTTGGCCGCCGTCTTGGGGCCGACCTTGGTGACGCCGGGCACGTTGTCCACGGTGTCGCCAATCAGCGCCTGAAAGTCGATCATCTTTTCGGGCGGCACGCCAAACTCGGTGGTCACCCCGGCCACATCGCGGCGCTTGCCGTTCATGGTGTCGATGATGGTGATGCGCTCATTCACCAGCTGGCTCAAATCCTTGTCGCCGCTGGAGACCACCACGTCCATGCCTTGTGCCGCGGCCATGTTGGCCAGCGTGGCAATCACGTCATCGGCTTCGACGCCGGGCACGGCCACCACTTTCCAGCCCAGCAGGTCAACCACTTTGTGGATGGGCTCGATCTGGCTGCGCAAATCGTCAGGCATGGGCGAGCGTGTGGCCTTGTACTCGGTATACAGGGTGTCGCGAAAGGTGGGGCCCGAAGCGTCGAACACGCAGACGGCATAGTCCGAGACCACCTCTCTGCGCAGCGCCTGCATCATATTGATCATGCCGCGGATGGCCCCCGTGGCGGGGCTGCCCGGGTCGCCGGGCACGGCCCGCAGGTCGGGCATCGCGTGGTAGGCGCGGTACAGATAGCTGGATCCATCGACCAGCACCAATGTCTTGGAATTGCTCATAGCTGGAATTGTGCCTGCCATCTACAATTTAGGCATGCGCGCAGCCACCATCATCCTTACCGCTTTCTTGGCCGCCAGCCCTGTGCTGGCCCAGGAACCAGGCGAAACCACGCCTCCCACCAACACATCAGCTCAGGGGCAACCCCAGAGCCAGTCCCCCACGGGCGACAAGAACAACCAGCGCATTGAGCGCATTCGTGTGGAAGATGGCGGCAGCCGCATTGATGAGCTGCGCGTAGGCGGTGAAACCAAAAACATCACCGTGCAGCCCAAAGTGGGCAATTTGCCAGCCTATGAAGTGCAGCCCACCAACCAAGAAGGCACGGATGGCACCAACGGCCGCCGTGTCTGGCGCGCCATGCAGTTTTAACGCTCGGCCACCTCCATCCCACGCAGGCGCAGTAGCGCAGCGTGGGTTTTTACTTTTTTCTTCAGCCTGAGCCGATGGCCGTTTTTACCGAAGTCTCCGACAAAGACGCGCGCGATTTGCTGCGCCGCGTTCCCCTGGGCCAGCTCACTGCGCTGCGTGGCATTCAAGGTGGTATTGAAAATACCAACTACTTTCTAACCACCGACGCGGGCGAGTACGTGCTGACGCTGTTTGAGCGCCTGACCGCCCAGCAACTGCCGTTTTACCTGTACCTGATGAAGCATCTGGCGCACCGCGGCATTCCCGTGCCCGATCCGCAGTCCGATGCCAAGAGTGGTGACATCTTGCACAAAGTGTGCGGCAAGCCTGCAGCAGTCGTGCAAAAGCTGCGCGGACAAAGCCAGCTGCAGCCCCAGCCTGTGCACTGCGCTGCTGTGGGCGACATGCTGGCCAAGATGCACCTGGCAGGCCGTGATTACGAGCGCGAGCAACCCAATCTGCGGGCTCTGCCCTGGTGGAACGACACCGTGCCCACTGTGTTGCCGCATTTAGAACAAGCCCAGGCAGATTTGCTGCAGGCTGAGCTGGCATTCCAAAACCACACTGCTACCTCCAGCGCCTACCAAGCACTGCCGCGTGGCCCGGTGCATGCCGATTTGTTCCGCGATAACGTGATGTTTGAGGGCGAGGAGCTGACGGGCTTTTTCGACTTTTACTTTGCGGGCATCGATACCTTCCTGTTTGACCTGTGCGTGTGCCTGAACGACTGGTGCATTGACCACGCCACGGGCGCGCACGATGCGGCCAAGGCACAGGCCATGATCGACGCCTACCAGGCCGTACGCCCGCTGGAAGCCGCTGAGCGCCAATTGTTCAATGCCATGCTGCGCGCTGGCGCCCTGCGCTTCTGGATCTCGCGACTGTGGGATTACTACCTGCCACGCGAGGCTTCGATGCTGGTGCCGCACGACCCCACGCACTTTGAGCGCGTGCTGCGTCAGCGTGTGGCTTACCCCGTCAGTCTGGCAGAAACGGTCAGCAGCCATTAAAACAGGAGCTAGAAGCCGTTGTAAAACCTCACTTTCAGCATCAAACAATGCTGAAAGCTAGGTTTCATCACGGCATGCTGCTTCTCTTTTAGCGCAACGCCTTCGCGGCAGACAAACTGGCTATTAATTCTGCAAATGGCATGGGCCTGGCGAACAGCCACCCCTGTGCAAGCTGCACACCATGTTCACGCAGATACTGGGCTTGCGCGGGAGTTTCCACACCCTCGGCAATCATGGTCAGTTTCAGTGATTTGGCCATCTCGATGATGTGTGGCACGACCTGGCTCGTTGCCGAGTCTTTGCCCAGCGTGTCCACAAAAGATTTGTCGATCTTCAGGCAATCCAGCTCGAAGGTTTCCAGGTACGACAAGCTGGAATAACCGGTGCCAAAGTCGTCGATTGCCACAGAAATTCCCATGCCGCGTATTTCCCGCAAGATGGGATTGGCAATATCGGCCTTCATAAAGCCGCGCTCTGTTGCCTCGACCAACAGGTTGCCGGGCCCAGCCCCTGTTGCCCTCGATAACTTGGCCAGTCCGTCAATGGTGGCGCGAGACTCCAGGTCGGCCGCCGACAAATTGATGGCGATGTGGAAATCGGGATACTTCGTAAACAGCTGGTACGCATCGCGGCCCACCATGTCCATGACTTGGGCGGTGATTTCTTTAATCAGGCCCGCCTTCTCTGCAGCCTTGATAAATACATCGGGAGACACACTGTCACCTGTTGGGCGAAGCCAGCGGATCAGCGCCTCGGCACCCATCCATTGGCCCGTCTGCAAATCCACCACGGGCTGGTAGTTCAAGGTAAATTCTTTGCGCTTCAACGCCGCCTTGAGCACCGCAGGAAACGAGAGTTGCTGGCGTGCCAGATGCAAAACCGTCAGAGCCAGCAGCCCACTCGCAAGCACCCCAATAGGCACCAGCACCAAGGCCGTCTTATAGAGCCCCTCATGCACTTTCGCGACCGGCTGGGAGGCGAAGGAGGCAAATTCCAGCCTGCTGGAGCGCCGGATCACGACAAAATTTTCTTTGTCGATGAATTGCACCTGTTGCGCCGTACCCAGCCGCTCCAGCCATTGCGGCTCAAACGCACCTCTGCTGACGATGACTCTTTGTGCCGACAGCGAATACAGCCCCACGGTAATGTGGGGGTCATCCGTAAATACGTTCAGAAAGGTGTTGGGCAAGATCACCACGGTGTAGCCCATGCCCTTGGGTGCCATGACCAAAAACTTGGTGCCCGGCAAAATAGGCAGCTCTTGGGAGGCCCACACTTTGGTGCCCACCGGGGTGGTAAAGGTGGGCGCACCCAGAGCAACGGGGTGATGCCCATAGGCGGAGCAAAGAAAGACGTTGTCTTTCATATAGCCCACCACTTGTATCTGATCGGACTTTAAATTCAGTTGCCCCATTAAACGGATGCTCTCGGGCGAGCAGGGATCTGGCTCCGCGGCATTCAGCAGCGCGGTATAGATGGCATCCATTTGGTCCACACCCTCACTGCTTCTGCGCAGCACCTCGCTGGCCACAGAGTCCGTGAATTCAATCTGATTGCTCAAGTTGTGCTTGTAGGCCCAGTAGATCGAAAACACGATCGGCGCGGTAATAGCCAAAATGCCACCCACGACAGCAATCCAGATGGCGGCCTTCTTGTTCATGCCAAGTACAGGACTTGTTGAAAAGCCGAGATCGCCCATACAACTCCTTTGGATAGGGCCCCGTACCGCCACTGGAGGGGGTACGCGCACCAAGGTGACCGACAACGCGCGCAACAGAAAAGGGGAAAACTTAGCGGAGATTATCCGCAAATCGCAAAAGTGCCTCTGCCCGATTTCCACCTTCATGCGTGTGTTGTCCGCAAAGCACCCTTTGCGCCATACACGGCCACACACTCAGGTAAAGTCTTGGCACTCCAGGTGGAGCAAAGGACAGCACAGCCCTTTGCCTCTCACTTGCTCCGAATTGGCAACACACGCAATGAAACTTCACATCGTTCCCGCCAGCACCGGCCTTCAATGGGTCAAGCTGGGCATGCAGACCTTCTGGCGCCAGCCCATGGCGCTCACTGCCCTGCTGTTTTTGAGCATGGCCGCCGTATCCATCATTGGCATGTTCCCCATCGTTGGCCCCTACCTGGCATTAGCGCTGATGCCCACCGTGTTCCTGGTGATGATGCTCGGCGCTGCCGAGGCGCACCATGATCGCATTCCGCGCCCCAGCCTGATAGCTGCGCCTTTCAAGGGCGGCAAGCCGCGCATTCAAGCGCTGATTGTCTTGGGGGTTTTCTATGCGCTGGGCATTGCGCTGATCGCCGCGCTGACTTCGCTGTTTGACGACGGAACGCTGGCCAAACTCTCGCTGGGTAATCAACCCATGACCCCGGAACTGGCTGAAGAGCTGGTCAGCCAACCCGGTTTCCAGATTGCGTTGTGGGGCGGTTTTTTGCTCTACAACCTGCTGGCTCTGCTGCTGTGGCACGCCCCGGCGCTGGTGCATTGGCACGGGGTATCGCCCATAAAGGCCGTGTTTTTCAGCGTGTTTGCGTGCTTGCGCAACTTCCGCGCCTTCTTCATGTATGCGCTGGGCTGGATGGGGCTGACCATTGCGGCGGGCGTGGTGCTGTCGCTGATTACGGTGCTGCTGTCGGCTTTGCTGGGCTCGGCCGTGGCGCTGGCGGCCAATATTCTCACCATCATGCTGGTCATGGCGCTGATCACCATGTTCCTGTCTTCCGCTGTGTTCACCTTCCGTGATTGCTTTTCTGCACCCGATCACAAGCGCAGCCTGCAAGTCGACGATGTAACCTACGACTACAAGTAAGCCGCTCACGCGCGCATCGCAAAAAAAGGACGCTTGCACAGCGTCCTTTTTTATGGATGAAAGCCCGCCGTTAATCCACGATGGTCAGCTTGGCAATCGCCAGCGCCAGCCACTTGGCACCGTGGCGTGGAAAGTTGATGTGCGCACGCGCATCGTCGCCCGTGCCTTCCACTGCCAGCACCTTGCCTTCACCAAACTTGGTGTGGAACACCGTCTTGCCTTTGACAATGCCGTGGCCGGGCACGGCCTTTTGTACCGGTACGACCGGGCTGGCAAAGATTTCTGGCCCCTTGGGCGTATAAGTGCCAAATTGGCCTCCAGCCCTTGACTGCCAAGGGGCAGCAGCTCCGCTTTTAGGTGAAAAGCTGCCAAAACCACCCTTGGCGCTGATCCACTTCAAAGCCCGCTCGGGCAGCTCATCAATAAAGCGACTGGGCAAATTGAACGTGGTGCGCCCGTGGAGCATGCGGCTTTGCGAATGGCTCAGATACAGGCGCTTGCGTGCGCGGGTAATCGCCACGTACATCAGGCGGCGCTCTTCTTCCAGACCGCCCCGGTCGCTCATGGCGTTTTCGTGCGGGAACAGACCTTCTTCCAAACCACCGATAAACACCGCATCAAACTCCAGCCCCTTGCTGGCATGCACCGTCATCAGTTGCACGGCGTCTTGTCCCGCCTGCGCCTGGTTGTCCCCGGCTTCCAGCGCGGCATGGACCAGGAAAGCCTGCAAGGGCGAGAGTGTTTCGCCCGTTTCAGCATCAACGCCGTTTAGTGGCAGATTGAGCATCGGCAAGCTCGTATCCAGCCCCTGGCTGACGGGACTCTGCGACAGGTTCGCGGGGGCACCGGTTTCGTCAATCGGCAGCGCTACCGCATCCTTGCCAAAGCCTTCCTGGGTGACAAAGCTCTCGGCCGCGTTGATCAGCTCTTTCAAGTTCTCAATGCGGTCAGCGCCTTCTTTTTCGGTGCCGTAGTGGTCGACCAAACCGCTGTCTTCCAGCATGCGCTCAATCGTCTGGCGCAGCGTTTTGCCTTCGGTGGCTTCGCGCAGTACATCGATCTTGGCGACAAAGCCTTGCAGCTTGGTGCCGGGCGCTCCCGTGATCAGGGTCGCGGCATCGTTGAGCGAGCAACCCGCTGCACGTGCGGCTGCTTGCAAAGTTTCCACACTGCGCGCACCAATGCCACGTGCGGGGAAGTTCACCACGCGCATAAAGCTGGTGTCGTCGTGCGGATTTTCCAGCAGGCGCAAGTACGCCAAGGCGTGCTTGATTTCAGCGCGTTCAAAAAAGCGCTGCCCGCCATACACACGGTAGGGAATGCTGGCGTTGAACAGCTTGCTTTCAATCACCCGGCTTTGCGCGTTGCTGCGGTACAGGATGGCGATTTCCTGGCGGCTAAAGCCGTCGTTGCGCACCAAATCTTTGATCTCGCCAACGATCCAGCTGGCCTCGTCCAGATCGGTGGGCGACTCCATCACGCGCACGGGCTCGCCCGCACCTTGGTCGGTACGCAGGTTCTTGCCCAGGCGCTCGCTGTTGTGCTCAATCAGTGCATTCGCGCTGTCCAGAATGTTCCCGTAGCTGCGGTAGTTCTGCTCCAGTTTGATCTGGTGCTGCACGCCAAATTCGCGCACAAAGTCGCTCATATTGCCCACGCGCGCACCGCGGAAGGCGTAGATGCTCTGGTCATCGTCGCCCACGGCCAGCACGCTGCTGGTGGATTGCATCTGCCCGCCCACCATCTCACCGGCCAACTGCTTGAGCCACGCGTACTGCAGCTTGTTGGTGTCCTGAAACTCATCGACCAAGATGAAGCGAAAGCGCCGTTGGTAATGCGCACGCAAGGCAGCGTCATCACGCAGCAGCTCGAAGCTGCGCAGCATCAGCTCACCAAAATCGACCACGCCTTCGCGCTGGCACTGGTCTTCGTACAGCTGGTACAGCTCCACTTTCTTTTTGGTATCAGGGTCTGCCACGGGCACGTCTTTGGGGCGCATGCCCTCCTCTTTGCAACCGGCAATGAACCACGTCAACTGCTTGGGTGGAAAGCGCTCATCGTCCACACCGTACTGTTTGCACAGGCGCTTGACGGCGGACAGCTGGTCTTGCGTATCCAGAATCTGGAAGGTAGCCGGCAAGCCTGCGGCCACATGGTGATGGCGCAATAGCTTGTTGCACAGGCCGTGGAAAGTGCCAATCCACATGCCGCGTATGTTGTAGGGCAGCATGGCCGACAGGCGGGTATTCATCTCCTTGGCGGCCTTGTTCGTAAACGTCACGGCCATGATGCCGCCGGGCGAGACCTGCCCGGTCTGCAGCAGCCAGGCAATGCGCGTGGTCAGCACCCGCGTTTTGCCCGAGCCTGCGCCCGCCAGCACCAGCGCATGGCCCTGCGGCAGCGTCACAGCGGCGCGCTGTTCGTCGTTCAGGCCTTGCAGCAAAGGCGAGTTCTGGGAAGGGGGCATGCCGTTGGCGGCATCGTCAAGCAGGTCGATTGGGAACATCTGCGCATTGTAGGAACTGCCGTCCGCCCTCAGCGCGGACAAGTGCAAAGCACAGCATGCGTCAATCGCCCAGGCGGTATATGACTATCGCTATAGCGTTCATTCCAACATGGCGGTGCGCAGGGTATACAAGCACCTATAGAATCAATCACCGGGCCCAAGTTTTTGTGGTCCGGTTTTTTTTGGCCGAAATTTAACTTTCACGCCCGACAGACTGGACCCAATCCAAGCGCCTACTTTTGAAAATTGAGGCGGGTGAGATTCCCGCCGTGACCTTTCTGGAGCTTGGAAATCATGGAAATCTTCGACTACGACAACATTCTGCTGTTGCCCCGCAAGTGTCGCGTGGAGAGCCGTTCGGAGTGCAATGCCAGCGTTGAGCTCGGTGGCCGCACCTTCCGTCTGCCTGTCGTACCCGCCAACATGAAAACCGTGTTGGACGAGAAGATCTGCAAATTCTTGGCGCAGCACGGCTTCTTTTACGTGATGCACCGTTTTGACATCGACAACGTCCAGTTCACCAAGGACATGCATTCGCAAACGCTGTTTGCCTCGATCTCCTTGGGTGTCAAGCAAGCCGACTACGACATCGTCGACCAGTTTGTTGCGCAAGATATCTGTCCTGAATACATCACCATCGACATTGCCCATGGCCATGCCGACAGCGTGAAGAACATGATCCAGTACATCAAGAAGCACCTGCCTGATGCTTTTGTGATTGCTGGCAATGTGGCTACGCCCGAAGCCGTGATTGATCTGGAAAGCTGGGGCGCCGACGCCACCAAGGTCGGCGTAGGTCCGGGCAAGGTGTGCATTACCAAGCTCAAAACCGGCTTTGGTACGGGCGGCTGGCAGCTGTCGGCCCTGAAGTGGTGCGCACGCGTGGCCACCAAGCCCATCATTGCCGATGGCGGCATCCGCAGCCATGGCGACATCGCCAAGAGCATCCGCTTTGGCGCGAGCATGGTGATGATTGGCTCGCTGTTTGCTGGCCACGAAGAATCGCCCGGCAAAACCGTGGAAGTGGACGGCGAGCTGTTCAAGGAATACTACGGCTCGGCTTCGGACTTCAACAAGGGCGAGTACAAGCACGTCGAAGGCAAGCGCATTCTGGAACCCGTCAAGGGCCCCCTGATGAATACGCTGATCGAGATGGAGCAAGACGTACAGTCGTCCATCAGCTACTCCGGCGGCACAAAGCTTATGGACATCCGCAAGGTCAACTACGTGGTGCTGGGCGGCCATAACGACGGCGAACACCTGTTGATGTAATTACCGTTTTATCGCTATCCAAAAAAGCTGCCTCGCGCAGCTTTTTTTGTTTTGGTTACGCAACAAATTGTCTCTTTCCCATCGTCCTACACCAAGCGCCCACAACAAGAAAAACAATAGCGATTACTTACTTTGTAATCACAGGAGTTTTGGGAATGAACAAAAAACTGATGGTGGCTTTGCCCCTGATGGCAATGGGTACCGTGGCTTTCGCACAATCGTCCGTGACCCTGTTCGGTACGGTAGATCAGGCGATCACCTATGTAGACGGTAGCGACAAGTGGTCAGGCCTGCAGTCCGGCGGCAGCGCTGACAGCCACATTGGTTTCCGTGGCACTGAAGACCTGGGCGGTGGCTTGAAGGCCCAGTTCTGGCTGGAATCCGGCATTTTGGCCGATACCGGTTCGGGTGACTCTGGCGGCGGTCTGGATTTCAAACGCCGCGCTACCGTGGGTTTGATGGGGAATTTTGGTGAAGTCCGTCTGGGCCGCGACGAAACTGCCGCGTACCGCAGCATGAAGCGCTTTGACGTCTTCAACAACGCCGGTATCGGTGGCAGCCAGCTGTGGTCCGACGGTTTCGTGCCTGATGCCAGCCTGGGCTCGCCCACGCTGGGCAATAGCAAGCGCAAAGACAACCTGCTGGCGTACTACTCGCCCAACTATGGTGGCTTTAACCTCGGCATCAACTATGGCTTTGGCGAAAGCTCTAACGACACCTGGGAGACGGGTGCCTACGCTGGTGTAACGCTGGGGTACAACAATGGCCCTTGGAATGCAGCTTTGGCCGCTGAACAGCAAAACGGCAATAGTCTGCCGATTGCTGGCTCCGCCTATAACTTGCGTCAGCGTGCTTACTCCGCCGGTCTGGGCTATGACTTTGGTCGCTTCCAAGTGTCAGGCGCCTATCGCCAAAGCGATATCTCCGGCCCCGCAGGCGGCAGTTTGGACGGCCAGACCTACATGATTGGCTTGGCAGCACCCGTAGGCGCGGCTGGTGTGGTGAAAGCTTCTTACAACCGCTATGAGCGTGACGTGGCTCCTAACAATGAGCTGAAGGCCGATCAGTTCTCCTTGGGCTATGAGCACAATCTGTCCAAGCGCACTGCTTTGTACGGTACCTACTCGTACCTGAAGAACAAGAGCAACGACGGCCAAGCCTTGGGCGTGTCCATGGGCTATGTGCCATTGGATGAAAACGGCAAGCAACACGGCGTTCAGGTGGGTGTCCGCCACTCCTTCTAAGAGAGGGGTTCCTGGTGGGAAAAGGGCTTCTTCGGAGGCCCTTTTTTTATTGGTCTAAATAGGTGCTAGCGTTGACCAGCTATCACCTAGGCAGATAGCTAACCAAAACAAAAGGAGCCTTAAGGCTCCTTTTTAATTTCAGCAAAAAGACTGAAAAGCTTTTTACAGCTTGCTCACCATCTCAGGCACTGCGGTAAACAAGTCCGCCTCCAGCCCGTAATCGGCCACCGAGAAAATCGGGGCTTCAGCATCCTTGTTGATCGCCACGATCACCTTGGAGTCCTTCATGCCCGCCAGGTGCTGGATCGCACCCGAGATACCGGCGGCGATGTACAGCTGCGGCGCCACGATC
>JADKLW010000109.1_pt1 | contig 46917 bp, 45 predicted proteins | sample 8641881 | NCBI WGS metagenome assembly JADKLW01 (sample SAMN16272185, study PRJNA661076) | feces metagenome | isolation source: fecal sample from diarrhoea affected cattle B | host: Bos taurus | place: South Africa: Lokaleng Village, Mahikeng | collected 2019-09
CAGAAGAACTCAGCAAACCATGGGAGCGCGACCCGCGCCCAGCACCACCGCCGCTACCCATGGGTAGCTACTACAACGACCGGCCCGCTTGATGCGGGTTTTGTTTTTTCTGGAGCCCCATGAGCGCACCACTTGCCCAGCAGCGCGCCAGCCAGACCCTTGAGGCCGCGCGGCGCGCAAATGCCCAAGTCCAGGCCAACAAGCCCGCCCCACCCAAGCGCTGCGCAAGCTGCGGCGCACCTGTCCACCAAGAGCCCGCCGAGGGCGAAGGCCTGCCCTGCGGGCATTGACCACGGAGCATCCATGAAAGAAACAGGACTGATGTTCAAGGGGTCGCTGGTGCGCGCCATTCTGGAAGACCGCAAGACACAGACGCGCCGGTTAGTAAAACCCGCACCAGCCGCTGACCAGCTGATGCTGCGCGGCATCACCACAGAAACTGGATTGGTCTATGCGCGATCCATTGAGCAAATCAACTCTCAAAACATACGGCGCATCCGATGGGAAAGCCCAGTCGGCCAGCCCGGTGACCGCATCTATGTGCGCGAGACATGGAGCCCCGACCCACCATGTGATGGAACGTGGTGCTACACGTCATGGGTCGGATGCCGCCAAGGGCAAATTGAAGGTGTGCCTGAGCGCTTCCGCAACCCCGAACACTGCATGTACGCAGCCTCAACAAATACCGACATGGTGTGGACGCCCAGTGTTCACATGCCCAAGTGGGCAGCGCGCATCTGGCTGGAAATCACTGGTGTGCGCGTGGAGCGCCTGCAGGACATCGGCGAAGAGGACGCCAAAGCTGAGGGCGCGCCGTTGAAGAACAGTCCAGCGGCTCACCTGACAAGCTACCGCCGAGGCTTCCAGGAGGTCTGGGAATCCACCGGCGGCGACTGGGCCGACAACCCCTGGGTTTGGGTCTACGACTTCAAAACCATCAGCACGACTGGACGATCAGCATGAACACGAATAAAAGCCCAATGGATACAACAACACCAGCAACACCCCAAGAGGCAGAGCAACTTGCCATCAAAGCAGTGAATGAGTACCTGACCGCCTGCCGCGCCACCCCAAGCGATCCAAACTACAGCAACTACCTAATGAAGCTGTGCAGCGTTGCTGGCGTAACCATCGCCCAGAAAGATGGCTATGTCACGGCAGCGCAGCGCCTAGAGGGCACTGCTCTTTTTCTACTTGGACAAGCACCACAAGGACACGCGCAATGAGCAAACGAGCCCGCCAGCGCGGCGACAAGCGCGACCGCTGGAAAGACCAGCAAGACCAACAAGACAACCAGCCCCGCTAAGTCGGGGCTTTTTAACGCCTAAAGCTATGACTCCCTTATTTCTCACATGCGATGAAGTGCGCGAGCTGACCGGCATCAACACCGGCAAGCGTGGAAAGCGGCGCGAGGAACTACAGGCCGCCGCCCTGCGCACAATGAAAATCCCTTTCTATGTCAACGCAGCAGGCCGCCCCATCGTATCGCGCGCAGTGATCGAAGGCGGCACGCAGCACAACACGGAGGCTGTGCGCCCCAAGTGGGAGCCAGCACGCGCCAATGGTTAATGCAATGCCTGGCTTTCGCGCCCGCCCTCAAAAGTCGGGCAAGGTGTACTACTACTTCGACACAGGCTCCAAGCCGCGCCGAGAAATCCCCCTGGGCAGCGACTACCGCGAGGCCGTCAAAAAGTGGCTGGAGCTGTCCAACATGCCACTGACCGCGCCCATGGAGACATTCGCAGACCTGGCCGACAAGTACGAAGCAGAGGTGGTGAGCGCCAAAGCCAAATCCACCCAGCAAACCCAGCGCGGCGACATCAAAAAGCTGCGTGAGTTTTTCTGCAACCCGACGCCCGCCCCACTGGATGAAATCAAGCCCAAGCACATCTACCAGTTGCTGCAATGGGCCAAAAGCACACCCACCACGGCCAACCGCTTGAAGCGCACCTTCAGCCACATGTTCAACACCGCCCGCGCATGGGGCTGGACGGAAGCAGAAAACCCCTGCACCGGCATCGAGGGCCACGCACTGGGTAAGCGTGAGGTGTATATCACCGACGCGGTGTACCGTGCCGTGTACGAGCAAGGCAGCGACTTGCTCAAAGACGCCATGGACCTGGCCTACCTCACCGGCCAGCGCCCTGGCGACGTGCGGGAGCTGACCGAGCACCACATCCAAGACGGCTGCCTGGTCATCAAGCAAAGCAAGACCGGCGCCCCGCTGCGCTTTGTCATAGAGGGGGAACTTGCCGCGCTGCTGGATCGACTGGCCCAGCGCAAAGCCGGGCGAAAACTGCACAGCTTCAACCTGCTGACCAACCCCCAAGGCACCGCCGCCACGTCCATCACACTGCGCAGACACTTTGAAAAGGCCCGCGCAAAAGCCGCCGAAGTTGCAAGCAGCCCGCAACTGGCCGCAGAAATACGCGCCTTCTGGTTCTACGACCTGCGCGCAAAAGCCGCCGACGACGTAGCCGAAGAACGCGGCGAGCAAGCAGCAGCCACCCAGCTGGGCCACACATCAGTAAGCACGACCAAGCGCCACTACCTGCGCCGTGGCGCCAAGGTGCAGGCCACTAAATGACAGGCCGTTTTGCTGCATAATAACTAGTTGTCATTAAGAAGCGCTTTTTGAATTTGCGGAGCGCTCCGCAAATACACCAGATTCTGCTACTCTTAATGAAGCAAGAAACCCTTGCAAATCAACGTGGTGGCGTTAGCTCAGTTGGATAGAGCAACAGCCTTCTAAGCTGTGGGTCACTGGTTCGATTCCAGTACGCCGCGCCACAAAAATTTAAAAAGCCGCCCGATATGCAAACATCGCGCGGCTTTTTTGTTGCTCAGTTTTTAGTAATTTATAAAAAAGAGAGCGTCATCCCTTCGTCTTTATTGAGCTTCCAATACTTATGTACTTGAAACTCAGCAAAAGCAACGGCCTAGTGCTCTCTTTTTCATAAAAAAAATGGAGGGAGACCCTGCTCAGGCACATCCGTCATTAGAGCTGCATTCCGGATGCCTTAAAGAGCAGCATGCCGCAGTCAACCAGATTGCTGGCTACCCAACATGCGCAAAACATCACGGTCATTGGGCAGCGCGTAATCGTGGCTGCGAATGATGCGGCCATCATTGACGCGTACCAGCTTAAGGCTGACATAGGTGTACTGTGTGGCTTGTGAATACGTCCCCACCATCACCAAGGCAGCGCTGTGATGGAGGGCGATATCGCGGATTTCGCGTGACAGCAGCAGCTCACCCGTTCCCTCCTTGACATACACACTGCCGCGCAGCTTCAACTCTTTCACATTGAAGCTTTTGGCCGCCAATTGCGAAGCATAAATCTCGCTGAGTGTCCGCCCCAGCGCTGCAGAGCGCGCCAAATCGTTGATGTTCACGATGGTCGCAACCAGCACCGGAGCCTGAGCAAGTTGCAAAACATCAAAACCTTGCACCAATGCATCCACCGCAGACCGGCTGCTGGCAATGAAGGGGTTGTGTGCAGCAGCTTCATAGCTGGGAGCGGCCAGCAGCATCGGTTGAGGCTGCGTTGCACAGGCAGACAAAACCAGGACTGCACCCAAGGGCAGCATCCAATTGATCTGGCGCTTCATTGGTCAACCACCTTCATGATTTGTGCAGGATAAATCGGGCCAACACCATAAAACAATGGCGCATCCACATCTTCCAGGTAGTACACATCGGTCTTGCGGGCCAGATACTGGTTGCCGCGCGAGACGGAGGTGGTCAAGATAACTTCAGTATGGGTCGGGCCGCCAGAATTGATGCTGTTCGCAAAATCTGCAGCGCCAGCCAAACCTAGCGTGGCAGCCAGCTTGGCATCCAGGTGCTCACCACGCAAGCCATATACCGCCATCAAACCACCCGCAAGCATGGTGAATTGGCCGGGAATGAAATGCGGACGCTCGCTCTTGTGCACGACCAGTTGGGTGCCGTAGGTCAGCTGCAAATCGGTGTCATTGGCGTTGTGCAGCACAGTGATGCCACTTTGTACCAATTTGGTCATCACAAATTCGCGAAAACCTCGGTCAAATGCCGACGGGTGATGCGGCAATTTCACGTAGACCGAAGTATTCACAGGAACGCCTGTTCTCTTCAAAATGTCTAGCGTTTGTGCCACGACATCATTTGCCAGCAAATCCCAGTGGCCTGCAGAACGCACCTTTTTCTGCACCGCATATTCAAAGTTACTCGACACTGGAATAGGTGCACTCCCACAAGCCGTTAAGGCCAGGCAGGCCAAGGCGGTGAGCCCGGCGTTTTTCCACAAAGACATATTTCCCCTCCTCTCGTTGTATTGGTCCCGTTGCGCCATATCGCATCGGCAAAGTACAGAATTCTGGTGGGCTGCCCACAATGCGCCAAGACAGCAAGGGGGGAAATTTGATGCGCGCCAAGCTTGTTAACAAAAAGTGTCTTATTCCACGCAACATTCGCCCTTTCAGCCAAGTTGCATTTGGAAAACGGCTTGCTCTGCAAGCTTGGGGTACTTGAAATTTGTACAGCCGAAAAAAAGCCGCAAGACGAAATCTTGCGGCTTAGTTCTTCTCTATTAGCTTTCCAGCTGTGCTGGTAAAAAGAGAGCAGTGCGCCCTTTCAAGCAAAGGGATTCAGATAACTATGTACTTGAAACTGTTGAACGGCAAAGGCAAGCAGCTCACTTTTTTACAGTAGCCGGCCTCAACACTGAATTATTTACTGGCAGTCAGCACACCTGTGCCATTGCTGAGTGTTTCCACCCAATGGCGCACGCGCTCGGCATCGCCTTGGCGGCTGTATTTGCCCACAGAATCCAAGAACACCATGATGAGTTTGCGCCCAGAAACTTCTGCTTGCATGACCAAGCAACGGCCTGCCTCAGAGATATATCCGGTCTTTTGCAAACCAATATCCCAGCGTTCGCTCTTGACCAAACTGTTGGTATTGTTGAACTGCAGCATGCGATTGCCCACGGCCACTTCGCGATGCGGAGAGATAGACAGCGTGCGCACCAGCGGGTTGGCATGGGCGACGTTTACCAGCGTAGCCAAGTCATAAGCGCTCGATTGGTTGCGGCTGGACAGGCCTGTAGGCTCCACAAACTGGGTCTCCGACATGCCCAGCAGCTTGGCTTTTTGGTTCATCAACTGAACAAAGTGCTGCAAACCGCCAGGATAAGTACGGCCCAAAGCATGGGCGGCGCGGTTTTCACTGGACATCAGTGCTAGGTGCAGCATCTCGCCCCGGCTCAGCTGCGTTCCGACCCGCAAACGTGAGCTGCTGTTTTTCTCGGTATCAACATCGTCTTGCGTGATGGTGAGGATCTCGTCCATCGGCAAATTGGCTTCTGCCACCAGCATCCCTGTCATGAGCTTGGTGATAGAAGCAATCGGCAACACCGCATGATCATTTTTACTGAGTAGCACTTCTTTGGTGTCTTGATCCATGACCAAAGCAACGCTTGACTTCAAATCCAGAGGGTCTGTCACGTTGTGCAAGCCCGCCATTTGCCCAAAGGAGGGGCGAGCCATCGACACCACAGCGGCCCCTGCAGCAGCGGCGGTGACGGTACGGCGTGCAGTACTTGCGCGCGCGACGCGCGCTGGAGCTTTGGCTTTATTGCTAGCCACTGCACGCTGCGAAGCTGCTGAAGCAACCCTTTTCCGAACAATAGGTGCTTTTGCCGTGGACTTGGCCGGCTTCTTAACCTTCGCGCTAGAAGCAGTATTTGCTTTTTTTGTGGGTGCCGTCTTGGCTGCGTAAGCGACTGGAGCCGCCAAGGAGAAACTTAAGGTCAGAAAAGCCAATACCTTGGCAAAACGACCTAACGCAGGGGAACGGCGGTAATGCATGCAGGAACTCCAGCAACAGACAACGGAAAATATAGGCCACCAAGTAAAAGTCGCACAACTACGGTAGTTGTGCGACTTTTACTTGGAGATTTAATAAATTATAGGCCTGCCCCTACCGTTTGTAGTGTCCTTCTTACACTGAAACACATTTATTTGAGAGCAGAAGCGCAAGTATCTATCAGCAGCCGGAGCGAAGCATCCGCGGCTTCCCGCTGCTGATTGGCTTGCTGCAGATATCAGCCAAAAGGTCTTGACCTTAGCCAGAACCTTTCGCTGACCTAGGCCCTTAAATCACTGCGGCCTGCTTTGAAGGTGCGCGGCGCAAACCAGACAAGATGGCACGAATCGAGGCCGAGACAATGTTGGCATCCATGCCCACGCCGAAGACGGTGTGGCTGTCATCGACACGCACTTCCACATAGGCTACGGCTTGGGCATTGGCACCCTCGCCCACCGCATGTTCAGAGTAATTCATCACGCGCACTTGGCGACCCAGCGATTGCGACAAGGCTTGCACGAAAGCATCGATGGGGCCGGTGCCCGTGCCTTCCAGCACCAGCTCTTGACCTTCCAGATTGAGCTTGGCGTTCAACGTCACTACGCCGTCTTCTTCAGCCAAACGGTAGTGCGGTGCCTGGGCCATATCCATGCCAAATTCCTTGCGGAAGATCTTCCACAAATCGGCTGCGGTGAATTCAGTGCCCAAACTGTCCATTTCATGCTGCACGATCTGCGAGAACTCGATTTGCAAACGGCGGGGCAATTGCAGACCATATTCCGCTTCCAGCAGATAAGAGATGCCGCCTTTGCCCGATTGGCTGTTGACACGAATCACCGCCTCGTAGCTGCGGCCCAAATCCTTGGGGTCAATCGGCAGGTAAGGCATCTCCCAAATGTCACCGTCATTGCGCGCGCCAAATGCTTTCTTGATCGCGTCTTGGTGCGAACCCGAAAACGAGGTGTATACCAGCTCGCCCACATAGGGGTGGCGCGGGTGCACAGGCAACTGGTTGCAGTACTCCACCGTGGCACGGATGCCATCGATATCGGAAAAATCCAGGCCTGGGTGAACGCCATTGATGTACATGTTCAACGCTACATTCACCACATCCAAATTGCCAGTGCGTTCGCCATTACCGAACAAGCAACCTTCCAAGCGATCGGCTCCGGCGAGCAAGGCCATCTCGGCCGTTGCAGTGCCCGTGCCCCGGTCGTTGTGTGGATGCACGGACAAAACAATGGAATCGCGGCGCTGCAAGTTGCGGTGCGTCCACTCCACCATGTCGGCAAAGATATTGGGGCTGGAGTGCTCCACCGTCGTGGGCAAATTAATGATGCACTTCTTGGCAGGCGTGGGTTGCCACACTTCCGTCACGGCATCAACCACGCGCTTGGAAAACTCCACCTCGGTGTCCGAATACATCTCCGGCGAGTATTCAAAGGTCCAGTCGGTGCTTGGGTGCTCCGCTGCAATATCTTTGAACAATTGCGCATTGCTGCGCGCCAAGTCCACGATTTCATCCTCATTCATATTCAGCACCACGCGGCGCATTACAGGCGCGGTGGCGTTGTACAGATGGACGATAGCGCGGGGGACGCCTTCCAAAGCTTCAAAGGTGCGGCGAATCAAAGGCTCACGCGCCTGCGTCAACACCTGCACGGTCACGTCATCGGGAATGCGGTTTTCTTCGATGAGCTTGCGCATGAAGTCGAACTCAATCTGCGAAGCCGAAGGAAAACCCACTTCAATTTCCTTGAACCCGATTTTTACCAACTGCTCGAACATGCGCATCTTGCGCTCGATGTCCATGGGCTCAATCAGCGCCTGATTGCCATCACGCAAGTCCACGCTGCACCATACGGGCGGCTTGGAGATGGTGGCATCGGGCCAAGTACGGTCTGTCAGATGAACAGGAACAAAGGGACGGTACTTGCTTGCGGGGTTTTGCAACATTGACATAGGAGCTCTCTTTCGTGATTCAAGAAAATTTGGCCTGTTCCCCAGCGCGCCAACAAAAAAGGCCCGTCGCTGGAAAGCTACGGGCCTTGGAAGTAGGGTGTGTGTACGCGCGCGCTACTTGATCTGCCCGTTGGACATGTTTAGTAGTAGAGCTAGCGACAGGTTTTGCATGCGGGCAACTCTAGCACAGATTGATTTAAATGCATGCCCGCGTTTTTGCTTAGTGGTGCAAGCCACGCTCTTCAGGCTCGTCCTTGGAGGTGCTGATCACGCTGGTTTGCTGGCCCTTGACCTTGCGCACCACGTACACCACGTAACCACTGAAACCATACAGCGCGAAGACGGCAAATAGCACTGTGGGCGTATGAATATTGATGATAGCAATCGCCAGCACGATGAGGATGATGGCGGCAAACGGCACGCTGCGCTTCATGTTGAAATCTTTGAAACTGTAGAAAGGCACGTTGGTGACCATCGTCAAGCCCGAGTACAAGGTCATGAAGAACATCACCCACATCATTTGCACCCAGGTCAGCAAACCGTCTTCGCCGCGCACCACGCCAAAGTCGTTGACCACCCACATAAAACCAACTACCAAAGCCGCGGCAGCCGGCGAGGGCAAACCTTGGAACCAGCGTTTATCGACCACCCCGGTATTCACGTTGAAGCGCGCCAAACGCAAAGCAGCGCAGGAGCAATACACAAAGGCTGCAATCCACCCCCAGCGACCCAAGCCTTTCAGCGCCCATTCATAGGCCACCAAGGCGGGCGCTACACCAAATGAAACCATGTCACACAGCGAGTCCATTTGCTCGCCAAAAGCGCTCGAGGTATTGGTCATGCGGGCCACGCGGCCATCTAAAGCATCCAGCACCATGGCACAAAAAATGCCATAGGCCGCCAGGTCATACCGGCCATTCATGGCCATGACGATGGCGTAGAAACCCCCAAAAAGCGCAGCCAATGTGAAGAGGTTGGGCAGGATATAAATGCCTTTTCGGCGCTTGCGAACCACTACCCCGGCTTCGCCATCATGGGCGGAATTGCTGTCATGCATGTCATGCACCTCCTGAGCGCTGCCCCGCCAAGGCGGCCGGCAGCTATTAAAACCATAGTATTTTACGCAGGCTACTTACGTGCCCTGCTTTATCGTCCAGTGTAGCGTTGACACTGGGTACACCATCAAAGAAAAAGGCCACTGCATATGCAGTGGCCTAGAGACTTAAGGTCGCAGGACGCAACCTACAGTGCAATTAGTTGCGGGTCTGGTCGACCAGCTTGTTCTTGGAGATCCAAGGCATCATGGAACGCAGCTGACCGCCAACTTGCTCGATGGCATGCTCTGCGTTCTGGCGACGACGTGCAGTCATCGAGGGGTAGTTCAAGCGACCTTCGCTGATGAACATCTTGGCGTATTCGCCGCTCTGGATACGCTTCAACGCATTGCGCATGGCCTTGCGCGACTCTTCGTTGATGACTTCAGGGCCTGTCACGTACTCGCCATACTCCGCGTTGTTGGAGATGGAGTAGTTCATGTTGGCAATGCCGCCTTCGTACATCAGGTCAACAATCAGCTTCAACTCGTGCAAGCACTCGAAGTACGCCATTTCAGGGGCATAGCCGGCTTCAGTCAGGGTTTCAAAGCCCATTTTCACCAGCTCCACCGCGCCGCCGCACAACACGGCTTGTTCGCCGAACAAGTCGGTTTCAGTTTCTTCCTTGAAGTTGGTCTCGATGATGCCGCCCTTGCCGCCGCCATTGGCCATGGCATAAGACAAAGCAATATCGCGCGCCTTGCCAGACTTGTCTTGATAGATCGCGATCAAGGAAGGAACGCCGCCGCCCTTCAAGTATTCCGAGCGCACCGTGTGGCCGGGGCCCTTGGGCGCAACCATGATCACGTCCACATCAGTGCGGGGCACGACTTGGTTGTAATGCACGTTGAAACCGTGGGCAAACGCCAGCGTCGCGCCCGATTTCATATTGGGAGCTACGTTGTTGTTGTAGACCTCAGGAATGTTTTCATCGGGCAACAGCATCATGACTACGTCGGCGGCTTTCACAGCCTCATCGACTTCCATCACGGTCAGGCCAGCTTTGCCAACCTTGTCCCACGAAGCGCCGCCCTTGCGCAGACCAACGATGACCTTCACGCCGCTCTCGTTCAGGTTTTGTGCGTGTGCGTGGCCTTGGCTGCCGTAACCGATGATGGCTACAGTCTTGCCCTTGATCAGGCTCAGGTCACAGTCTTTGTCGTAGAAAACTTTCATGCTTGGCTCCAGTTGTTCCCAGTTTGTGGTGGGGATGTAAAACGTTATTTAAAAAATCAGTGTGCGTGGTAGCTGTAGCTCAGCATCACACACGTAAGATGCGCTCGCCACGGCCGATGCCCGAAGTACCAGTGCGCACGGTTTCCAGAATCGCAGTGCGATCAATCCCTTGCAGGAAGGCGTCGTTCTTGGTTTGGTCACCTGTCAGCTCGATCGTGTAGCTTTTTTCAGTCACGTCGATGATGCGGCCACGGAAGATGTCCGCCATGCGCTTCATCTCCTCGCGCTCCTTGCCGACCGCACGCACCTTGACCATCATGAGTTCGCGCTCGGTGTAGGCCCCTTCGGTCAGGTCCACCACTTTCACGACTTCAATCAAGCGGTTCAGGTGCTTGGTGATTTGCTCAATGACGTCATCCGAACCCGTGGTTTGGATGGTCATGCGCGACAGCGATGGATCTTCCGTCGGCGCCACAGTGAGCGATTCGATGTTGTAGCCGCGGGCGGAAAACAGGCCTACCACGCGCGACAAGGCTCCAGGCTCGTTTTCGAGCAGCACCGCAATAATGTGTTTCATGTCCAGATTCCTCTTTTCGCTGCCCTCCCCCGCCACCGGTAAGTGACAGGCTTGGCAAACAATAGATTCGTCAAAATTAAGAGCAACATGCCTTGGTAGAACAAAGCATTGCCACTCATTTAACCCTCAAAGTGAGCAAGGGCATCGGCACAATGCTCTGCTTTTTGGAGATTTATAAGTCGTCAGGCCCCAACAGCATTTCTGTAATGCCCTTGCCAGCCTGCACCATCGGGAACACGTTTTCGGTCGGATCAGTGCGGAAGTCGATGAACACGCACTTGTTTTCCTCACGGGCAATGCGGCGCGCTTCGATCAAAGCGGCTTCGACCTGGGAAGGGTCTTCCACCAAGATACCCGCATGGCCAAAGGCCTCTGCCAGCTTCACAAAATCGGGCAGCGAATCCATATAGCTGCTTGAATAGCGGCCCGAATATTCAATTTGCTGCCACTGGCGCACCATGCCCAAGAAGCGGTTATTCAACGCGCAGATGATGACCGGCGTGTTGTATTGGCGGCAGGTCGCCAGTTCCTGAATGTTCATCTGGATCGAGCCTTCGCCCGTAATACAGAAGACTTCCGCCTGTGGCTTGGCCAGCTTGATGCCCATGGCGTATGGCAAGCCCACGCCCATGGTGCCCAGGCCGCCAGAGTTGATCCAGCGGCGCGGCTCATCAAAGCGGTAATACTGCGCAGCCCACATCTGGTGCTGACCCACGTCGGACGTCACATAGACGTCTTCGCCCTTGGTCATCTGGAACAAGGTATCCACCACAGCTTGGGGCTTGATTACATCGGTCTTGCTGCGGTCAAACTGCAGACAGTCACGGCTGCGCCAGCTCTCAATCTGCGTCCACCACTGGGCCAAGGCTCCGGTATCGGGCTGGCTGGTGGCTTCACGGATCATGGCGATCAGCTCGGTCAGCACGTCTTTGACATCCCCCACAATGGGCACATCCACCTTCACGCGCTTAGAGATCGACGACGGATCAATATCAATGTGAATGATCTTGCGCTCTGCCGACATGAAGTGTTTGGGATTGCCAATCACACGATCGTCAAAACGCGCACCCACTGCCAGCAACACATCGCAGTTTTGCATGGCGTTGTTGGCTTCAATCGTGCCGTGCATGCCCAGCATGCCTAAATATTTGCTATCGCTGGCAGGGTAAGCGCCCAAACCCATCAAGGTATGGGTCACGGGGTAGCCCAGCATGTCCACCAAGGTGCGTAACTCTTGGCTGGCATTACCCAAGAGCACACCGCCACCGGTATAGATATAGGGGCGCTTGGCAGCCAGCAGCAATTGCAGCGCCTTGCGGATTTGGCCCGAATGCCCCTTTTTCACCGGGTTGTACGAGCGCATTTCCACAGTTTGTGGATAGCCGCTGTACACCGCCTTTTTGAAAGACACGTCTTTCGGAATGTCCACCACCACAGGGCCAGGACGACCGGTGCGGGCCACATGAAACGCCTTCTTGAGCGTTACTGCCAAATCGCGGACATCTTTCACCAGGAAGTTGTGCTTGACGATGGGGCGTGTGATGCCCACGGTGTCGCACTCTTGGAACGCATCGGTACCGATCGCGGCGACCGAAGTCTGTCCGCTTATGACGACCAATGGGATGGAATCTGTATAAGCTGTGGCGATACCGGTGACTGCATTGGTCAGGCCGGGGCCGGATGTCACCAGCGCCACACCCACTTCGCCTGTCGCACGGGCAAAGCCATCTGCGGCATGCACAGCTGCCTGTTCATGACGAACCAGTACGTGTTCAATTGTGTCTTGCTTGTACAACGCGTCGTAGATGTACAAAACTGCGCCACCAGGATAGCCCCACAGGTGTTTGACACCTTCAGCCTGCAGCGCCTTGACGAGGATTTCGGCACCCATAAGTTCTGGGGAGCCTGCTTGCGAGGAAGCAGCGGCTGCACTGGCGTGCTCTGCCTTGGAAATTTCCATGATTAACCTTTGTGAATTTCTCTAACGAAAAACCTTGGGTGCCCCTTGCCACATGTCCTTGTGAGACAGGTTCAGGACTTGAGGCCAATGGACATGAGCGAAATGGTGTACGCCGGACCTTGACCCGTTTGCCTTGTTCAGTTGCAAGCAATCATTATGGCACTGCAACATGAACTTTTGCTAACGCGTTTGGGGCCGTTTCCCAACGCAATGCGATAATGGACGTCTTTGCTACAGGTTTATTCAGGGCGTATTGCTCTGTTAGCCTGTAAGACTCCGATTTACCGAGCACTGCTGTCTTGGCCACCGAACAAGAACTATCGACTTTCCTCAAAGATGTGGAGAAACGTGCTTTCAAGCGCTCGCTCTATCACGTTCGCGACGAGGAGGCCGCCTTGGACATTGTGCAAGACAGCATGCTCAAATTGGCGCAGCACTATGGAGACAAACCTCCGCAAGAGCTGCCCATGCTGTTTCACCGCATTCTTTCTAACTCCACGCTAGACTGGTTTCGTCGACAGAAAACGCGCAATGCAGTTTTTGCGCAGATGCCCACCACCGTACATAGCGACGGCTTCGAAGATGACGAATTTGACTGGATGCAAACTTATGCAACCAGCGACAACCAAGATTCGGCCCAAAGCGCAGAAACGCTGACAGAGCGTGCGCAATTGTTACAAAGCATTGAAAAAGAGATACAAGCACTTCCCGCACGTCAACGAGAAGCCTTCTTGCTGCGTTATTGGGAGGAAATGGATGTCGCAGAAACAGCAACTGCCATGGGCTGCTCTGAAGGCAGCGTCAAAACGCACTGTTTCCGAGCCGTCCAATCGCTGAGCAAAGCGCTCAAAGCCAAAGGAATTGAGTTATGACCACCACATCGCATTCAGACCACCTTGCAGCCGAACAATTCGCCCGCAAGCTCACTGCGCACCTGTCGGCAGGTGAGGCTACGTTGCCCTATGTGGTTACAGAACGCCTGCGCGCTTCGCGTGAGCAAGCCATCTCGCAACGCCGACGCCCGATTCCGCTGTTTGCTTTGCATCCAGAAGCGCAGCAGCAGACGCTAGGCCGTCAAAGCGATGGCACAGCATTGCTGGGGGCTGGTGGTTCGCAAGACAATACGCCGCTGTGGGTACGACGCGTAGTCACTGCACTGCCCATACTTGGACTGGCTTGCGCTCTCGCATTTATCAGTGCAGACCAAGACAGCCGGGCTACTATCGATGTAGCAGAATTGGACGCTGCGTTACTTACCAGCGAATTGCCGCCTGCCGCTTATACCGATGCAGGATTTCTGCAATATCTTCAAACCTCTGCGACTGATACGCCCTAACTATTTATGACTGCTTCACAGGCCTTTGCCAGCGCAAGCAGTTGCTACACTTGGCAATAATGCCCTTGTCCCAAGAACGCTCCCACCCCACTCATAAACCTGTTGCCACTTATGTTGCGGCAGGTTTGTTGTTGATAAGCTTGGCTGGTGGTGGTCTGTGGGTGGCTTCTCAGGTTGCAATGGTGCCGAGTTCTGTGCCACCCAGCATGGCTGTGGCAGAGCATGGAGACCGCAATGGTCTGTCTGCCAATGCACATTCCCAGCTTCGCCTCAGCTCTGCTGGCCCTAGCTGGAGAGAAATTAGCAGCGCGCAGCGGCAAATTTTGATGCCTTTGCATGAACGCTGGGACAGCATGGGTGCGCTGACCAAACGCCGCTGGCTGGTTTTGGCTGATCGCTACCCGTCTATGGATGAAGTAGAACGCACCAAGTTAGTAAGCCGCATGCACACTTGGGCAGGCTTGAGTGCGCAGCAACGCAACCAAGCTCGCATCAATTTTGAGAGCGCAAAACGCTTATCTCCAAAGGATTTACAGTCTAAATGGGATGAATACCAAGCACTGAGTGAAGCAGAAAAAAAGCGTTTGGCAGAACAAGCGCGCAAAACCAAAGCTGCGGCAGCTAAAAAGTCTAAACGCCGTCTAGCGCGTATGCCTGCCCAAAAAATCGAGGCGGCACCCAAAACTGCTCCCGACAACGCAACACCTCCTGCCAGCAGCGATTCACCCGCGATTGCTACGGGGCAAGTATTTACACCCAAGGCTTTGCCCCATGTGCATTTACCCCCTCTGAGCCACGGCCAAGGTGTGCAGCCTTCCACTGAGCCGACACGCGTAGCACCCTCTTCTGTCTCGAGTCAGCCTGTCGCCATGCCGCAGGCTACACCGATGGTTGAGTTACCCCCCTTACCTGTGGCACCTGCTCCGATGGCTGAGCCCACGGCAACGCAACCATTGCACGACCATGCCCAGCCGCAGCTGAGCCCTCACTAAATAAATACTCTTAAGCTGTATTTTTCGACTGCGCTTTGCACTTACATCTCGCATGCCCCAGCCTTCTCTCCCATTGCCTCCGTCTTATTTACCTGCACCCAGCTTGCGCCGGCGCATGGCATGCTGGCTCTACGAAGGCCTGCTACTTTTTGCAGTGGTCTTTGTCGGTGGCCTGCTGTTGAGCAGCTTCGGGGTATTTACGGGCCATCCACTTTCTCGCAGTCTCATGCAGATGGTGTGGCTCTTAGTGCTAGGCGTTTACTTTGTTTGGTTTTGGAGCCAGGGTCAGACACTGGCGATGAAAACTTGGCACATCACTGTGGTCGATAAAACGGGTCGCCCCTTGACGCGCGTACGGGCTTTAACGCGTTATGCACTATCGTGGTTATGGGTTTTGCCGCCGCTGGCGGTCACTGCACCTTTGAAGCTTCCAATGTCCGAAATTGCCGTGCTCACGCTGGGCTGGGCCGCGGTTTGGGCATTACTAAGCCGCTTTCATCCAGAACGACAGTTTTTGCACGATATATTGGCTGGAACACGTTTAGTGGATGCCCCAAAGGCCCCCCGCGCCACTTCATCGGTTTAAAGCTCCGTGGTTGATTACGACCTGCCTTTCATCGCTATTTTCGGCCCCCTCCGGGGTTAGCCATCTTGAAAAATCTATCTCCATGAGTTCTCACCAGCCCCACCACCAGCCCCACTTTTCTATCTGCGTCTACTGTGGCTCGCGCCCTGGCGAGCTGCCCGCTTATGCAGAGGCGGCCCGCGCAGTAGGCCATTGGATCGGTCAGCATGGAGGCCAACTGGTCTATGGCGGCGGTCGCTCCGGCTTGATGGGCATGGTGGCCGAAGCTACACAAGAGGCCGGTGGCCGTGTGGTCGGTGTGATTCCTCAAGCGCTGGTGGATAAAGAACTGGCTAATACGGCGTGCGATGAGCTGCACGTCGTCGCCAATATGCACGAGCGTAAAGCCATGATGGCGCAGCGCAGCAACGCTTTTCTGGCGCTGCCCGGCGGTATCGGGACTTTTGAAGAGTTGTTTGAAGTGTGGACTTGGCAACAGCTGGGCTACCACGACAAACCCATTGGCTTACTCAACGTCGCCAGCTACTACACCGGAATGCTTGACTTCCTGCACTCCAGCGTCCGTAACGGTTTCATGGGTGAATGGCAGATGGATCTAATCCGTTCTGGGGAGGACATCCCTTCCTTGCTGCAAGGCTTGGTACAAGGTGCGGGCACGGCGTCTGAAAGCCCGGCACTGCGCGAAGCCATGTAAACCTCGGCCAGCAAAAAAATAGCGATCCCAATGGATCGTTATTTTTTTGAATACAACTTGTCTCGGTTAACTTGACTGGATTAAATGGCTTCGTTGTCCAGATCGCCAGTACGGATGCGCACTACTTTTTCCAGTGGAGTGATGAAAATCTTGCCGTCACCGATCTTGCCCGTGCGCGCGGCAGCAACGATGGCATCCACACAGCGGTCGGCATCTTCTGATGCAACCGCCACTTCAATCTTCACCTTGGGCAAAAAGTCCACCACATACTCAGCGCCACGGTACAGCTCGGTGTGACCTTTTTGACGGCCAAAACCTTTGACTTCAGTCACCGTCAAACCGGTGACGCCGCATTCCGCCAAAGCTTCGCGCACCTCCTCCAGTTTGAAGGGCTTGATGATGGCTGTAATCATTTTCATGGGGGGCTCCAAAGGAATTTCGTAAAACTTTTGTGTGCGGGCTCAGACGGCAAGCCTCAACGGCGAAAGCCATTGGTAATCGGGCAGCGCCAGTCTTTCCCAAAACTGCGGCGTGACAGTCGTGGCCCCACAGGGGCTTGGCGGCGCTTGTATTCGTTAATGCGAATCAGACGGGCGACGCGCTCGACGTTCTCGGGGTCATGGCCCGCCGCCACGATGGCTTCAATGGGCTCATCATTTTCCATGTAACGCCGCACAATGTCGTCCAGCACAGGGTATGGCGGCAGACTGTCTTCGTCTTTTTGATCGGGCCTGAGCTCCGCACTGGGCGGGCGGGTAATGATACGTTCTGGAATGGGCGCCAAGCCCGTACCAAAAGGATCGTTGGCATTGCGCCAGTGGGCAAGCTCAAATACGCGGGTCTTGAGCAAATCTTTAATCACGGCAAAACCGCCGGCCATATCGCCATACAACGTGCAGTAGCCTGTGGCCAGCTCACTCTTGTTGCCTGTGGTCAGTACCAGAGCGCCCAATTTATTGGACATGGCCATCAGCAGCGTGCCGCGAATGCGCGCTTGCAGATTTTCTTCGGTCGTATCTTCTGCCAAACCTGCAAACTGCGGTGCCAGTGCCGCTTTGAAAGCTTCAAACTGCGGGGCAATGTCGATCACCTCGTGGCGCACGCCCACACGGTCTGCCATCTCCTGCGCATCTTTCCAACTGATGTCAGCGGTGTAAGGCGAAGGCATCATGAGGGTGCGCACCTTGTCTTTGCCCAGTGCGTCGACGGCGATTGCAAGCACCAGCGCGGAATCAATGCCCCCCGACAAGCCCAGCAATACGCCAGGAAAGCCAGTTTTTCCAATGTAGTCACGCACTGCCAGCACCAGCGCTTGCCACAGGCAAGCATTGTCGTCAGGCACCTCCTGCACCGTGCCTGACAGCGTCAGTGTGTGAGTATCCACCTCGACCACCGCCAGGCTCTGGGCAAACACAGGCGCGCGCATGACCACTTCGCCGCGGGCACTGACGGCGAAGCTGCCGCCGTCAAATACCAGCTCATCCTGCCCGCCCACCATATGGGCGTACACCATGGACAGGCCAGTTTGCTGGGCACAGCGGGCCAGTACGATTTCACGCTGCGCTTGCTTGTTCAGATGGAAGGGTGAGGCGTTGAGGACGAGCAGCATTTGCGCGCCTGCCGCCTTGGCAGCCTGAGCGGGCGCTGTCTGCCACGCATCTTCACAAATGAGAACGCCGACCTGCACACCACCCAGCGCCACCACCAGCGGGGTTTGGCCCGGCGTGAAATAGCGCAATTCATCAAACACACCGTAGTTGGGCAGTGCTTGCTTGTGGTAAGTACCCAGCACGCGGCCGCCGCACACCCAGCTGGCGCTGTTGTAGCGCAAGCGGCTGCCAGCCACTGCACTGGTGTGCCCAACCAGGAGTGACAAATCAGGCCACGCCTGGCTGGCTTGCACAATGCGCTGCAGAGCAAGATCGTTTTCTGCCTGAAATGATTCGCGCAGCAGCAAATCTTCTGCCGCATACCCACACAAGGCCAGCTCTGGCGTGACCAGCAACTGAGCGCCTTGTGATGCGGCCTGGCCTGCAGCTTCAATAATTTTTTGTGCGTTGCCGCCCAAGTCGCCCGCCACGTAATTGAGCTGGGCAATGCAGATAGAGATGGTCATGGATAAATATGGGGCTTAATCGCCCGCCAAAACACGTAGCTTCTGCTGCTGCGCGTGGTGAAAAACATGCGCAGCAGGGCACCAGTTAATTATCACTGCCCGGCCTAAGTCCTGCCGAGTATTGGCAAAGCGCTCTGTTTTGATAGCTACTTGCCGTTGGTACAAAACGGATTCAGATAGTTTCATACCTAAAGTCGTTATTCCACAACGGCAAGCAGCTCTCATTTTCAAATGCGCCCCAAGACCTTATCGACACCTTGGTTGGCCAGCGCATCCGCACGCTCGTTACCCGGATCGCCGGCATGGCCCTTGACCCAGCGCCACTCAATGCGGTGCCCTGCGCTTTGCACCAAGGCATCTAATTGCTGCCACAGATCGGCATTTTTCACGGGTTGCTTGGCCGCGGTTTTCCAGCCCTTGGCTTTCCATCCGTGGATCCATTCCGTGATGCCTTTGCGCACATATTCGCTGTCCAAAAACAGCGTGACATCGCAGGGGCGCTTGAGGGCGCGCAGCGCCTCAATCACCGCATTCAGCTCCATGCGGTTGTTGGTGGTCACCAGCTCCCCGCCAAACAACTCTTTGACATGCGTGCCTGCCTGCAATAAAACGCCCCAACCGCCAGGGCCGGGGTTGCCTTTGCACGCACCGTCCGTATAAATCACGACCTGATTCAAATCTTTTTCCTTTGTGGTGCTTGCTGACACGCGGCAGCCGCAGCCGTGGCGGCAGAGGTTTTGCGCTTGCGCCAAGCCGGCTCCAAAAGCCGCATGCCATGCACCTTTTTGATAGCAAGCACGCAGTATGCACCGCCCAGCATCGGCCACGCGGTGTTGCCCAACTTGTCCATCCAGCGCCAGCGCTGCAGCCAGGCTGGGGTATCAACTGCCGGGGCATGGCAGCCGAAGTCAGCAGCCACTACGTCCAGCGCCAGCAATTGCATCCAGTCACGCACACGCCGATAAGGCAGGCCGCGCCATGCGTTCAGACTGCTGGCATCGCGCCGCTCCAAGCCATGCTGAAGGCCCCACAGGCTATAGGGATTGAGCGCGAAAAGCAGCAATCGCCCTTCAGGCACCAGCACGCGCACAGCCTCACGCAAGGCAGCGTGCGGATCGTGACAGAACTCCAGCGTATGGGGCATCACCAGCAGGTCCAGGCTGTTGTCGGCAAAGGGCAGTGCCTCGGGCAAGCAATACAACTGGACACTTCCCGGGGCTTGGCAATCGGCTCGATCGGGGTTCCAATCACTGCCTTGCACTGCTTGCCAGCGGTGAGGCATGCGGTTGTTGCGCAGTGCCTGCAGCATGGGCAAGCCCAGTTGTAAGCTGTGGTAGCCGAAAATGTCGGCCACTGCCTCATCACACCGCTGCTGTTCCCAATCGAGCAGATAGCGGCCAAAAGCTTTTGCCATCCAAGGGTGGCCCACTTCAGTTGTGTCGTTCATGAACCTGTTGCCGTTGCCTGCGTTTTCTGACAATTACATATGGCTGCTGCACGACGGCAAACAAGCCTTGGTGGTAGATCCGGGAGATGCCTCCCCGGTTCAAGCGGCGCTGCAAGCCCATGGCTTGCAACTGCAAGCCATTCTAGTGACACACCACCACGCCGATCATGTCGGTGGAGTTGACCAGTTACGCCAAGCTACGGGAGCCACCGTTTACGGGCCTGTTTATGAAAAACTACCAGAGCCTGTACTGCGTGTAGATGGCACAGTGCGCATGACGCTTTTGGGGCTGGACTGGCAAGTGCTGGAAGTGCCAGGTCACACTGCCGGCCACATTGCGTGGTACTGCCCCGATGCAGCGGGAGCGCCTGTCTTGTTTTGTGGTGACACTTTGTTTTCCGGGGGTTGTGGACGCTTGTTTGAAGGCACGCCCGAGCAAATGCACACTTCACTGCAGTGTCTGGCGGCCTTGCCGCACAACACCCGAGTGGCCTGTGCGCATGAATACACTTTAAGTAATCTGAAGTTTGCCTGCGCCGTGGAACCAAACAACGCAGCCTTGCTCCAATATCGCGCTCAATGCGAAATGCTGCGTCAGCAGCAGCGCCCCACTTTACCGTCCACTTTGGCGCGAGAATTGGCGATCAACCCTTTCCTGCGCTGCCACGTTACACAAGTGGCGCGCAGTGCCCAAAGCTTTGCGCCTGCAACCGATCCCCAGCAACCCGCCAGCGTCTTTGCCGCGCTGCGCGAATGGAAAAACGTTTTCTGATGAATTTTCGCCATCTTCTTGTTGCATGCAGCGTGGTGTGGCTGGCTGGCTGTGCCACGTCGCCCACCACCACGCCCAGCGACCTCGCTCCGCTCAAACCGCTGACCAAAGCAGCGCCCCTATCGTCCACCGTGGTTTCGCTGGAAAACACAGAAGACCTGTGGAGCCGCATCCGCAAAGGCTTTGCCATTCCCGATCTCGAACACGAACTGGTGCAAGAGCAAGAGCAGTGGTATGGCAATCGCCCGGACTACATTGAGCGCATGACGACCCGCTCCAGCAAATACCTCTATCACATCGTGGCAGAGCTGGAGGAACGCAACATGCCCACGGAACTAGCGCTGCTGCCCTATATTGAAAGCGCATTCAACCCACAAGCGGTTTCCAGCGCAAAAGCTGCTGGCATGTGGCAATTCATGCCTGCTACCGGCACGTATTTCGATCTCACACAAAATGCCTTCCGCGACGATCGACGTGACGTGCTGGCGTCTACCCGCGCGGCGCTGGATTACTTAGAAAAACTGCACCGCATGTTTGGCGACTGGCATTTGGCGCTGGCCGCTTACAACTGGGGCGAAGGCAGCGTTGGCCGCGCCATGAAGCGCAATGAACGTACGGGCCAAGGCACCAGCTACACCGAGTTGAGCATGCCGACAGAAACGCGCCACTACGTGCCCAAGCTGCAGGCTGTCAAGAACATCATTGCCAACCCCGAAAAATTCAACATCGAGCTGCCTCCCATTGACAACCACCCTTACTTTCAGGTGGTCGATATCAAGCGCGACATGGATGTGGAGTTGGTAGCCCGCCTGGCAGACATTCGTGCCAGCGATTTTCGTGCGCTCAATCCCTCTTTTAGTCGCCCCACCATTTTTGCTGCGGGCACCACCCAAATCTTGTTGCCCTGGGACAACGCGAAGGTATTCAAACGCAATCTCGAAGCCCACAACGACGGGCAATATGCGAGCTGGACCGTATGGGTGGCCTCCAACACCATGACGGTGGCCAGCGCAGCGCAGCGCATTGGCATGAGTGAAAGCGATCTGCGCAGCATCAACAATATTCCTCCACGCATGATGATCAAGGCAGGCTCTGCATTGATGGTGCCGCGCACTTCGCAACATCTAAATGATGTGGCCACCCATATTGCTGACAATGGAAGAATTGCTTTTGCGCCGGAAGTGACCAGCGTCACACGCCGTACACCCGTCAAAGTGCTGCGCGGCGACAGCATGGGCAAGCTGGCCAGCCGCCACGGAGTGAGTGTGGCCAACCTGGCCCGCTGGAATGACATCAAGCCCAACGCCAAACTGCGCACCGGGCAGTCCTTGGATGTTTACAAAACGGTCAGGGTCGTAGCCTCCGGCGCGAGTCCTCAGCGCTCTAACGGCACCAAAAACAGCCGTCCCACAATTACCAAAAAAGCCGCTGCGCCCAAAGTTGCACAAAAGCGTAAAGCTGCACCGACCAAGAAGCAGCGTTGACTGCGCAGCAGCCCTCCCGGCCAGCGCCCTGCTTATGCAGGGCGTTTTTTATCTGCGTTCGATCAATGCGTGAGCAATCGTGCCCAAGTCCACATACTCCAGCTCGCTGCCCACGGGCACTCCCCGCGCTAGACGGGTGACTTGAATATTGCGCCCCTGCATCAGCTCTGTGACGGCGTGGGCCGTCGCTTCGCCTTCGGTCGTGAAGCTAGTCGCCAAAATTACTTCCTGCACTTTGCCATCTGCAGCGCGCTCCAACAGCTGAGGCAGCCCAATGTCTTTTGCACCCACGCCATCCATGGGAGAGATGCGCCCCATGAGCACAAAGTAGTAGCCGTTATAGGCATCCGTGCGCTCCATGGCAGCCAGATCTGCAGGAGTCTCCACCACACAAAGGCGCGCTGCATCACGGCCGGCATCTTGGCAAATCGGGCACAGCGCATCCTGCGTGAAGGTGTTACAGCGGCTGCAGTGCTGCACCGAGTCGACAGCATGCATCAGTGCGCGTGAGAGCACGCGCGCGCCCTCTTGATCACGCTGCATCAAGTGAAAAGCCATGCGTTGTGCAGACTTCACACCTACGCCAGGCAAACGTCGCAAGGCTTGAATCAGAGGATCGAGCGGTTGTAGATCAGACATACGTAGTGCCCCAGCAAAAAACAAAAAAGGGAAAGCAAAACTGCTTTCCCTTGCAGAACCCATTGCCGCGCGATTAGAACGGGAGCTTCATTCCGCCAGGCAGACCGGGCATGCCTGCAGTTAGCTTGGACATTTTTTCCGAAGAAGTCTCTTCCGCCTTGCGGACAGCCGCATTAAAGGCGGCAGCGACCAAGTCTTCCAGCATGTCCTTGTCTTCGGCCAGCAAGCTAGGGTCGATGGTGATGCGCTTGACATCGTGCTTGCAAGTCATCACCACCTTCACCAGACCTGCGCCCGACTCACCTTCCACTTCCACATTACCCAGCTCGTCTTGGGCCTTCTTCAGGTTGTCCTGCATGGCTTGGGCTTGCTTCATCAACCCAGCCAGTTGTCCTTTATTGAACATGGTCGCTTTCCTTTAATCGAAACTTGAAAAATCAGATAGGCCAATAGTGCCATGAGTTGGCATGCCCATATCACAACGGGCGAATGCTACCCGGCACAACAGTGGCCCCAAAAGTCTGCACCAAATGCTGCACTTGCGGATCGTTCAGCACAATGGCTTGGGCCTGCTCTTGGCGCGCCTGCGCATGGGCTTTATTGCGCAATGCAGGGGAATCAGTGACTTTGCCACTTTCCACCATCAAACCAGGACACGCCATCGCATCGGCCAAAGCCTTGGCCAACCGCTCCCGAGCCACGGCCTGATTGAGAGAGTTGCGCTCTACACGCAACGTCCAGCCTTGCTCATCCTGCGCAATCAACTGTGACTGCAGCGCCAGTTCACGTACTAAAGCAGTCACCGCTTCCGCTTCAATCAACTGCGACACGGCGGCATGCCACACATCGCCCAAAGGGGTGCATTCCAGCGCCACTGTAGAGGCCACACGCACGGGTGCTTGCACTTCAGGTGGCAGTGTCTGAGGCTGGCTGGCATTGCCTTCCAAGTCATCCCATACAGGAGGCTCATCACTGGATATGGTTTCCAATGGCGCATCCACCGGAATGTCCTCCCACGGAGGAACATCTTGTGTGCTAGGGGCCACAGGCAGCGCCGCCACTGGAACGACAGGTGCAGGTGCAGGTGCAGGTGCAGGTGCAGGTGCAGGTGCGGACGATAGTGGCTGAGATAGCTGTTCGGGCATCCCTACAGCAGCGTTTTGTGGCAGCTCGATCTTTGGCAAAACTGCCGCAGGAGTAGCTATCGACGCAGCTTCAGCGAGTTTCAGTGTTTTTTTTTCAGCCGATGCTGCCATAGCTGCTACAGGGGCCGTACGGCTGACTGCGCCCTGCGGCTTAAACGCCAGCAAACGCAAAAGCGCCATGGTCAGCGCCGCATATTCATCAGGCGCCAAGCCCAGCTCCTGGCGTCCGTGCAAAGTAATGCTGTAGAGCAGTTGCGTCTCATCGGCTGGCATGGTGCGGGCCAATTCCAGCATTTGCACCGCATCGGGGTCGGTGCCATCCACCGCAACAGCCATATCTGGCACCGTCTGCAACACCGCCATGCGCTGCAGCACCATGGTCATTTCTTCCAGCGTAGAAGCCGCAGAGATCCCATTAAAGCGCAGCGTGTTGACAGTTTCCACCACGGTACGGCCATCACCCTGGGCCAGTGCTGCAATCAGGCTAAACACATAACTACGGTCCACACTTCCCAGCATCTGTCGCACGGAGGCTTCCTGCAACTGGCCACAGCCAAAGGCAATCGCCTGATCGGCCAGCGATAACGCGTCGCGCATAGAACCACGCGCCCCGCGCGCCAGCAATTTCAGGGCCATCGGCTCTGCAGGGATCGCTTCCTTCTGCAACACCTGCGTCAAGTGCTCGAACACCGTCTCGGGCGCCATGGGTCGCAAATTGAACTGAAGGCAGCGAGAGAGCACCGTGACCGGCACCTTCTGCGGATCAGTGGTTGCCAAGACAAACTTGAGGTATTCCGGCGGCTCTTCCAGCGTCTTCAACATGGCGTTAAAGGCGGTGCTGGTCAGCATGTGCACTTCGTCAATCATGAAGACTTTAAAGCGCCCTTGCACCGGCTTGTACACCGCTTGTTCCAGCAGGCTTTGGACTTCATCGACACCACGGTTGGACGCCGCATCCAGCTCAATATAGTCAGGGAAACGACCGCTATCAATTTCAGTGCAAGCAGGACAGACGCCACAAGGGCTGGCGGTAATTTCACCTTGACCATCTGCACCCGTACAGTTGACCGATTTGGCAAAAATGCGCGACACCGTCGTCTTGCCTACGCCGCGCGTGCCAGTGAATAAATAAGCATGGTGCAAGCGCTGTTGCGTGAGCGCATTACCCAAGGCTTGTACAACGTGCTCCTGCCCCACCATTTCGGCGAAGTTACGAGGACGGTATTTGCGAGCGAGCACAAGATAAGACATGGCCGAGATTCTACGGGTTGTGTGCTTTCCTCCACCCGAGCATGTGTGATCTGGGCCCTGCTCGCGTGAAGCCGTATCAGACTGTGGCTATAATCGATGCTGACGGGCCTCCTCGCATGGGGAAGCAGCCAACCGGGTCAGGTGGGGAACCAAGCAGCCCTAACTGTGAAACCAGTGCCGAGATCAGGCTCGTCAACTTCGCTAAGGAACCTCTTTCATCCTCAAGAGGCCTCTTCCTTAAAGAAAACTTCCAACACCGCATAAATTTTGTTTCAGCCATTTGTACGTTGACGTTTACGAAGCTTTGGCCTGCGCCATCAAAAATTGCAGCTTCTGAGCAGATGCGCCAAGTTGCGCCAAAAACAGTAAAGCCCCTCGCAAGGGGCTTTAGGTTGATGGATGGGAAATTTCACTGTTACCCGCCGCCTTTGGGTGGGCTGTCACCTCGAACACAGCTAGAGCGGTTATCGGTCTTACAAGTCCAATGCTGATGCATTCCATTCATAGGCAAGTCTTTCCCAAGTGATTGCGCCTTGATATTGCCTTCACGGTGCGCAACGATCAAGCGAAATCCCCATTACCTCCATGGAAATTTTTAGCACTGCGATTTACAGAATCGGTTCAGCAATTTCGCAGTGCCCCCTCGGCCCAAGAAGCACATGCCCTGCCAATACCCAGACATTCATGTCATTGCGCAGCATCGCTCGCCGCCTGGCTTGATGAGCTATTTAGCTTGGGCATGCACCTGATATAGATCAGCTCACTCAGCAGTTCCACCAACGTTTGCGCCACGATCACCGCGGGCAGCACAGGAATGGCGCCCGGCACCGCCAAGGCCAGCGGCAGCACCACCAAGGAATTGCGCGTACTGCCGCTGAACGCTACGGCGCGGGCGGCTGTCGTTTCCAGCTTGAAAGCTTGCGCTACCCACCATGCCAACACGGGCGCCAGTACGGCAAATGCCGCATAGATGGGCACGACACGCCATGCGGCATCGTGCGCAGCAGCCATCTGCGGCACCACAGCGGCAATTACCACAAACAGCACCAGCGCCGTAGCAGGCACAGGCAGCAGACCCAAGCCCGCATTCACGCGCGCCCCCAGTGCACAGCGGGCAGCCCACCCTTGCGTGCATACGGCCAGCAGCAAGGGCACTGCAATTAGCCACACAAAGGCCTCAATAAACGGCCCAGCTTGCACCAATGCCGCCGCCTCTGCGCCCAGCATGATGCCCAGATAGAGCGGCAAAAGCAGCATTTGCGCCAGCAGCAGCATTGGGGTGGAAGCCAGCAGCAAGCGCGCATCAGCCTTACCCATGTGCGCAAAGGTGACGACATAGTCAATACAAGGCGCCAGTAGCACCAGCAGCACGCCAAAACGCAGCAAGGGATCAGCAGGTAAAGCGAAACTCAGCGCCCCTACCAGCAGCGGAATGGCGACAAAGTTGGTGACCAGCAACGCTGCCAAAAACCGCCGTTGTGTGAATGCGCCGCACAAGGCCGGTAACGGCACCTGCAAAAAGGTGACATACAGCATCACCGCCAGCGCGGGGGTGATCGCCACCTCCCAAGCTTGCGTGCCATGCAGCAGCAAGGCTGTACAGGCCGCCAAGGCCACGGCAGCAAAATAAATGTGCGCTTGAAAGCGCTCTAAAACATCACGGGTCGATTGCATACCCGCATTGTGCGGGCAGCTGTCCTCGACACCGCAGACCAGAGAATGACTGGATATTGCAACAAAAAAAGTAGCTACAAGCCGTTGATATTCCTAAGTTTCCGATATAAAAACATATGGAACCCTTAATTTACCGGGGCTAGCAGCTACTTTTTATGAAGCGGCTTAAGACTGAATATATGCCTGAATGCCGCGCGCTGCCCGTGCGCCCGTGGCAAAGCAGGCAGTGAGCAAATAGCCGCCGGTAGGGGCTTCCCAATCCACCATCTCGCCTGCGCAGAACACGCCGGGCAGCGCCTTGCACATGAGTTGCTCATCCATGGCCGCCCACGTCACACCGCCTGCGGTGCTGATAGCCTCATCCATGGGGCGCGCTGCCACCACGGTAATCGGCAAGGCCTTAATGGCCTGCGCCACCTTGACAGGGTCTTGCATGCTCTCTTTGCTCAGCACTTCATAGAGCAAACCTGCCTTCACACCATCCAGGCCCAAGCGCCCTTTCAAATGGCTGGACAGGCTGCGCGAACCACGCGGGTGACGCACTTCTTGCAGCACCTTTTCGGCTGAGAAAGCGGGCAGCAAATCCAGCTCGAACGTTGCGCTGCCATTGAGCGTAATTTCGTCACGCAGCAAATTGGAAACGGCGTAGACCAGATTGCCTTCGACCCCGGTTGCGGTCGCTACAAACTCGCCCCGGCGATCAAAGCGGCTACCAAAACTGTCGGTATAGCGGATGGCCACTGATTTGAGTGGCGCGCCCGCAAAACGCTCGGCAAACACAGGGCTCCAGCCCTGGGGCACAGGGTCTTTCATGCCCACCAGATCTTTGAAGAAATCACGGCGCGTCTGGGTTTCTGCCGTGGCCGCACCGGGCTGCCCGACATCGAAACCGCAATTGCTCGACTGCAGCGCCGCAACTTGTACACCTTGCGCCTGCAGCAGCGGCACCCACGCACCATCAGAGCCAAGACGCGCCCAGCTGCCACCGCCCAGCGCCAGCAAAGTCGCCTTGGCGCGCACCGTCTGCACCCCTGCTTCGGTAGCCATGAGCAGCGCTTTGTCCGCACTCCAGCCCTTCCACACATGGCGCATGTGAAACACCACCCCTTGCGCACGCAAACGCGCCAGCCAAGCACGCAACAGTGGCGCAGCCTTCATATCCGTGGGAAAGACGCGGCCTGAAGAGCCCACAAAAGTGCCAATCCCCAGGCCTTCAGCCCACGCACGCAACTGGTCTGCACCAAACTCTTGCACCAATGGTGCCAGCATGGGCTGTGCGTCGCCATAGCGCTCCACAAAGCGCTCCAACGCTTCCGAATGCGTGAGGTTCAAACCACCCTTGCCCGCCAGCAAGAACTTGCGCCCTACCGAAGCCTTGCCATCAAACACATGCACCTGCACGCCTTGCGCCGACAGAACTTCGGCCGCCATCAAGCCCGCAGGGCCTGCTCCGACGATAGCGACTTCACACACAACATCAGGCAAGGATGAAACAGCAGACATAAGCATTCAATTCAATATTCAAAAAGCAGAGCAACAGGCGCGCAAACACCAAGGGAGGCGCAGCATACCGCTTGCGGCAAGACCAAGAGGTCTCTACATGATTTTCTCAGCAGCGTCCAGACTGGCCGCCATTGCCATCACCTATGAGCGCTATAGGTAATGGGCCAGCCCCAATCAGGATCTGGGCATTCGTTTCTGTCACAATTGTGCAAGTCAATTTGCGCACATTTCTGGTGCGTGTAACGCCCCCACATAACAAGGAATAACTCCATGGCAAGCGAACTCATCAAGCATGTTACCGACGCCAGTTTTGAAGCCGATGTGCTGCAACCCGGCGCTACCGTTTTGGTGGATTACTGGGCCGAATGGTGCGGCCCCTGCAAGATGATTGCTCCTATTTTGGACGATGTAGCCCAAGCCTATGCAGGCAAGATCAGCATCGCCAAAATGAACGTGGACGAAAACCGCGAAATCCCCGCCAAGTTCGGCATTCGCGGTATCCCAACGCTGATGATCTTCAAGAACGGCGAACTGGTTGCCACCAAGGTGGGTGCGATGGCCAAGCCTCAACTGACGGCCTTTATCGATCAGCACGTAGCCTGATCGAACCATCGCGCAGCGGCCTGTGCCACTGCGCGACACCTGTAAAGCAGGCCACGTCAACCTGCTTTACAAGCCCTGCAAGCTGAACAACAACACAACAAGCATGCAGCGCAGATTTTTTTCCTGTCATAATAAAGTTTGATCGCGGCCCAAAGCATTGGTGGCCGTTTCTGATCCCACCGGCAAGCCATCGACGTACAGCGCTTTTCAGCCGACGCTCTGGCACCCGCCTCCTCCCCAGATTCCAATGAACTCCGCCCAAGGAGTAGCACCAGATGCACCTTAATGAACTCAAGGCACTGCACGTGTCTGAAGTGTTGAAGCAAGCCGAAGCGCTTGAAATCGAAAACACCGGCCGCATGCGCAAGCAAGAGCTGATGTTCGCCATTATTAAAAAGCGGGCCAAAGCCGGTGAGCAAGTGTTCGCTGACGGCGTGCTGGAAATTTTGCCGGACGGCTTTGGTTTCCTGCGCAGCCCTGACACCAGCTTTACTGCCAGCACGGACGACATTTACATCTCGCCCAGCCAGGTGCGCCGATTTAACCTGCACACCGGCGACATGGTCGAAGGCGAAGTGCGCACACCTAAAGACGGTGAGCGTTACTTTGCACTGACCAAGCTGGACAAGGTCAACGGCGATTCACCCGAGTCTAACAAGCACAAGGTAATGTTTGAGAATCTCACGCCCCTGTTCCCCAAGGAGCAGATGCGGCTTGAGCGTGACATCAAGTCCGAAGAAAACATCACCGGCCGCATCATCGACATCATTGCGCCCATTGGCCGTGGCCAACGTGCATTGATTGTGGCCCCGCCCAAGAGCGGCAAAACCGTGATGATGCAGCACATCGCGCATGCCATCACAGCCAACAATCCCGATGTGCACTTGATGGTGCTTCTCGTCGATGAGCGCCCTGAAGAAGTGACGGAAATGCAGCGCTCCGTCAAGGGCGAAATCATTGCCTCAACCTTTGATGAACCTGGCACCCGCCACGTGCACGTGGCTGAAATGGTGATTGAGCGTGCCAAGCGCTTAGTGGAATTGAAAAAAGATGTGGTGATCTTGCTGGACTCGATCACCCGATTGGCCCGCGCTTACAACAACGTGGTTCCATCATCCGGCAAAGTATTGTCGGGTGGCGTGGACTCCAACGCCCTGCAGCGCCCCAAACGCTTCTTTGGCGCAGCGCGTAATGTGGAAGAAGGTGGTTCGCTGACCATCATCGCCACGGCGCTGGTTGATACCGGCTCTCGCATGGACGAAGTGATCTTTGAAGAGTTCAAAGGCACGGGTAACAGCGAAATCCACCTCAGCCGCCGCCTCTATGAAAAGCGCGTGTTCCCAGCCATCGAGCTGTCCAAGAGCGGTACGCGCCGTGAAGAGCTGCTGTTGCCTCCTGAGATTTTGCAGAAAACCCGCATCTTGCGCCAGTTCATGTACAACATGGATGAGATCGAATCGATGGAGCTCATGATCAAGAACATGAAGCAGACCAAGAGCAATGTCGAATTTTTCGACATGATGCGTCGCGGCGGCTAATAACCCCTGTATTTCGTATCCAGCGAGCCCCCCAACATATAATGGGGAGCTTTTATTGCGGAAAGTATGTGGGATGAACATTTGAGGCAAAGGTTGCTTCAGGTCCGACACGGCTGCCGCACTTGACTAAAGGAAAAATCATGAAAGAAGGCATTCACCCTAATTACCGCGAAGTTCTGTTCGCTGACATGTCCAACGACTTCAAGTTCGTGACACGTTCGTGCGTTCCTACCAAGGAAACAGAAACTTTCGAAGGTAAGGAATATCCTCTGTTCAAGCTGGATACTTCTTCTGAATCGCACCCTTTCTACACTGGCACACAAAAGTCGGTGGACAACATGGGTGGCCGCGTGGAGAAATTCCGCAACCGCTTCGGCAAGAAGTAATTTCTTTACTTCTCCGCCAAAGGCAGCCAGGGCAACCGGGCTGCCTTTTTTTATGGGTGCTTGCCGATAGGCATCACAGCCCTTGCTGCGCTTGTATGAGGATGCAGCGTCTGCACGGACGTGGCATGCTTGTCTCCAATTTGTTTTGACCCTGCACGACCTTTGCGTTCGTGCGCCGACCGTCGCGTTCATGAATCCGCCCTCACCCGCCATCGTTGCCCAAAACGCCGTGCGCAGCTTGCCACGCTGGATCATGCTGCTGTTATGCAGCGCTTATGTGCTTGCTGGTTTCGTCGGGCGCGATCCATGGCGCGATGTGGACATGACCGCTTTTGGCTATATGCAAGCCATGGCAGCGGGCCATACCTCATGGTGGCACCCCGCGCTAGACGGTGTGGCTCCTGCTGCACCCGGTCTGTTTCAGTATTGGCTTGGTGCTTGGGCCCTGCAGCTTATGCCAGCAGGTATTTCCGCAGACATGGTGGTGCGCCTGCCTTTTATGGCACTGCTGGCGGTAACGCTGCTATCCACATGGTGGGCCATCTACAGCTTGGCCCGGATGCCTGGTGCCCAGCCTGTAGCCTTTGCTTTTGGTGGCGAGGCTTCGCCCAACGACTATGCCAGAGCCATTGCCGATGGGGGCCTGCTAGCACTGCTGGCCTGCTTGGGGCTGGCACAGATGTCGCACGAAACCAGCCATACCTTGGTACAGCTAAGTGCGACTTGCTCCATTTTCTTTGCGGCCGCAGCAATGTGGGCCAAACCCAAAGCCGCTGCGAGCGCTGCACTGGTGGGAATGCTCGCCATGACACTGGCAGGCGCACCCAGCATGGCCATGCTGCTCGGCGCAGGTGCTGTTGCCATGTGCCTGTGGGTGCGCAGTCCACAGTTGCCCCACCGCTTTAGCTGGGCCGCCTGGTGGCTGTTGAGCATGGCAGTCGCAGGCTTGGCTGCGTGGGTATTGGGACTGTGGGATTACCGCTTGATTAACCCCTTGCAAGAAGGTAAACAGTGGCAGAGCATTGCCCGTTTGCTGATGTGGTTTAGCTGGCCAACCTGGCCGTTTGCCGTGTGGACTTTGTGGCGCTGGCGCAAGCAGCTGATACGCCCTAGCAGCAACATGCACTTGGCGTGGCCCGTATGGATCTGGGCCTTGGCATTCTTTAGCACCCTGTTCACATTCGATGCGGACCGTGCGCTGATATTGGCTTTGCCCAGCATTGCGGCTTTGGCAGCTTTCGCCTTGCCTACTTTGAAGCGCAGTTTGGGTGCATTGATTGATTGGCTCACGCTGTTTTTCTTCAGCATTTCTGCAATCACGATCTGGGTGGTGTGGATTTCCATACAAACCGGCTGGCCCGCCAAGCCCGCGGCCAATGTGGCCCGCCTGGCCGTGGGTTTTGTGCCCTCTTTTGATATTTTCCCGTTTGTGGTTGCGGCTTTGGCCACGATCGCCTGGTTCCTCCTGGTGGCTTGGCGCACCCGCCGCCATCGCGCTGCTATCTGGAAAAGCTTGGCAGTGCCAGCGGGCGGCACGGCGCTAGGCTGGTTGTTGCTGATGACCCTGTGGCTGCCCATGCTGGACTATGGCCGCAGCTTTGCACCCCACATTGCCCGGGTGGCGCAAGCCATTGCCAGCGACAAGCCTTGCGTGCAACTCATGGGTTTGACGCAAGCGCAGGTCTTCGCGTTCAAGTTCCACACTGACTGGCAGCTCAAGGCCGTATCTGCGCCTGATGCGCAGGGCTCCTGCCAGTGGCTGATTGCCACTCCGCAAGCCTGGTCTGCCATGGATAGCCACGCGGTAGCGCCTTGGACGCTGGAAGCGCAGGTCACACGGCCAACCGAACGCAACGACCACCTGCTGGTACTGCACCGCGCCCCCTGAAGGCTATCAAGGGCTGCGTTATGCGTGAATTTTCGACCATTGCCCGGCATGCGGGCACGGTGTTGACGGGCCAGTTGGCCATCATGGCTTTTGGCGTGACGGACACCATCGTCGCGGGCCGTTACTCATCGGAGGCACTGGCTGCGCTCTCGGTGGCATCGGCTGTTTTTGTCAGCGTTTATGTCTCGCTCATGGGCGTGTTGCAAGCCTTGTTGCCGATCTGGTCGGAACAACATGGCCGGGGCGAGCAAGCGGCGATTGGCGCATCGTTTCGACAGTCGCTGTATCTGGCAGCCGGCGCTACGGCGCTCGGCATGCTGGTGCTGCTCTTTCCAGGCTGGCTGCTGGAATGGACACAAGTGCCTCCTGCGATGCAGGGCGATGTCCGCGCCTATTTGATGATTGTTGGCTGGGCCCTGCCCTCGGCCCTGTTCTTTCGGCTGTACACCACGCTCAATCAAGCACTGGGCCACCCCCAGCTGGTGACGTGGTTGCAAGTCGGGGCACTGGTACTGAAGGTGCCGTTGTCGATCTGGCTGACCTTTGGCGGCGCTGGGCTGCCCGCGCAAGGCGCAGCAGGCTGTGCCTGGGCCACGCTGCTGGTGGATTATGCGATTGCGCTCATTGCCCTGGTGCTGATGCGCCGCCAATCCTTGTATGCGCCGCTGCAGATTTGGCAGCGCATGGAAGCCCCGGACTGGCAGCGCCTGCGCGATTTTCTGCGCTTGGGCATTCCAGCAGGCCTTTCAATTTTGGTGGAGGTGACCTCTTTCACACTGGTGGCCTTGTTTGTTGCGCGACAAGGTGCGCTGTCTGCTGCCAGCCACCAAATTGCCGCCAACTTGGCTGCCGTGAGTTACATGGTTCCACTGTCGCTGGCGATTGCCGTCAGCGCCCGCGTCAGCTGGTGGCGCGGCAAGGGCGACGAGGCCCAGGCCCAGCAACTGGTGTGGCTGGGCGTGAAAATGGCCGCCGCCAGCGGGGTGCTGCTGTCGCTGGCCTTGCTGACTACACGCCACTACCTGCCGCATATCTACACCGCAGATACCACCGTCATCGCCTTGACCTCCGCACTGCTGCTGTGGGTAGCGCTCTATCAATTGTCTGACAGCGTGCAATGCGTGTGCATTTTCCTGCTGCGCTGCTGGCGCGTGACCGTGCTGCCGCTGGTGGTGTATTGCGGCTTGCTGTGGGGCTGTGGTTTGGGCGGCGGTTATTGGCTTGCTTACAAAAGTGGAGCTGTTAGCCCGCTCTGGGCAATGACTCCAACACCATTTTGGGTTGGAAGTGGCTGTGCCCTAGGGCTTGTAGCTATTATTTTTATTTGGCTGCTGCGCAAAACACTGAAAGCCCACGCGTAAAAAAGGGCAGCTTTCGCTGCCCGATTTTTTAGGTGCTTGTCGCCATCACAGCGACAGACTCGGTTCCAGCGCCTTACGGCCTTGCGCGTTACGCAAGCGCTGGGGTGGAAACACCGCGCTGAAAGTGGCCCCTGCGCCAAGCTGGCTCTCAATCTCCAGCTTGGCGCCGTGGCGCTGCAAGGCATGTTTCACAATCGCAAGCCCTAACCCTGTACCGCCGGTATCGCGCGAGCGGCTGCGGTCAATGCGGTAGAAGCGCTCAGTCAAACGCCCGATGTGCGCCGCATCAATGCCGGAGCCAGAATCCTGCACCGAAAAGCGTGCCCCGCCATTGTTCAGCACTTGCCAGCGCACCTGCACACTGCCCCCGGCAGGCGTGTAGCGCAGCGCATTGCTGATGAGGTTGGAGAACGCGCTAATCAACTCGGCCTGCACGCCCGCAATCTCCAAATCCATACCCGGCGCATCCGCAGCAGGCAAGCTAATGGCATGCGGCGCACCTGCATTTTTGGTCAAGAGCTTGGACAGCGCTTGTGCCTCTACCTCGCAATGGCGCAGCATTTGGGACACCGGCACCCATTCACTGTAGCCGGGCAAAGGGCTGCCTTCCAGGTGCGACAAAGTCAGCAAATCCTGCACCAGGTTTTGCATGCGGCTGGACTGCTGCGCCATCAGCGACAGATAGTGCTTTTGCTCTTCCAGCGATAACGGCAGTGTTTGCAGCGTTTCGACAAAACCGACCAGGACAGTCAAAGGCGTGCGAATCTCATGCGACACGTTAGCCACAAAGTCGCGCCGCATGGCATCCGCCTGTTCCAGCTGCGTAATATCCCGCGCCAGCAGCAGGTGGCGGCCATCGCCATAGGGGTAGATATGCACCGACAGCATGACGGGCCGTGAGGCCGAACTCTCCCGCCCCTGCATCAATACAGGCTCAGAGAAATCGCGCACTGCCCAGTAGCGGGTAAACGCTGGATCGCGCAGCAGGTTGCCAATCGATTGCTCAATATCACGCTGTGCATCAAAGCCAAACTGGCGCTCTGCCATCTGGTTGCACCACTCGATGCGGCCCTGTGCATCCATCAATACCAGACCATTGGGGCTGGCCTGCAGAGCCGTCAAAATGTCTTGCACACGCCGCTCGGCCGACAGCACCGCTTGCTCACGGGTGCGCATAGCACGGCGGATATAAGTGGCCAGCATGGCCCAGGTGCCACTCAAGCCAGATGCTGCCCCCAGCTCACCCGAAGCCATCCACTGGCGCAGGCTGCGCAGTTGCAAAGCATCCCACAGCATCCACAGCCAGCTTGCGAGCACCGCCCCGGCACACGCGCCCCAAGCTTTCGCCAGCCACCAGCCAAGAACGGCCAGTAACGCTTGGCAACCTAGCAGTGCCAGCCAGCGCCATGCCATCATGCTGCGCCTACGGTCAGGCGATAGCCCGCGCCCCGCACTGTTTCCACCATGCTGGCACCCCCCCCTAAAGCTTCGCGCAAACGCTTGATGTGCACATCTACCGTGCGCTCTTCAATGAAGACGTGGTCGCCCCATACCTTGTCGAGCAGTTGCGAGCGGCTGTGTACACGCTCCGGGTTGTGCATCAGGTGGCTGAGCAGTTTGAACTCGGTCGGCCCCAGCTTGAGCTGCTCCTCACCAAAGCTCACACGGTAGGTGGCCGGGTCTAGCCGCAAATCACCCACTTGCACTTGCGCGCCAACCTGCTCGGGGGAACGGCGACGCAGCACGGCGCGAATGCGCGCCAGCAACTCCTGCGTAGAAAACGGCTTGGTGATGTAGTCGTCCGCGCCGGCATCCAGCCCTGCGATCTTGTCGGGCTCATCACCACGGGCCGTCAGCATCAAGATGGGTACGTGCTTGCTGCGCGCATCGGCGCGCCATTTGCGCGCCAGATTCAAGCCACTGGAGCCTCCGGGCAGCATCCAGTCCAGCAAGATCAAGTCGGGTAAGGCGGCATCCATTTCGCGCTGCGCGCTAATCCCATCTTCGGCCCACACAGGGGCGAAACCGTTGTGCCGCAAATTGACGGCAATCAGTTCCGCAATGGCGGGCTCGTCTTCAACAATCAGTACTTGGGGCAACTTCTTCATGGAACAACCAATGGGTTAGCGCACAGTGGATTCGATGACTTCCATCGACTGGTGACGAATGTCTTTACCTTCGACCAAGTAAATGATCAGCTCGGCGACGTTCTTGGAGTGATCGCCAATGCGCTCAATCGCTTTGGCCAGAAACAGCAGGTCCAGACTGGCTGAAATGGTGCGCGGGTCTTCCATCATGTAGGTGATGAGCTTGCGGACAAATCCATCAAACTCCGCATCAATCAGATCATCTTCTTTCAAGATGGCCAGCGCTGTTTTGGTGTCCAGCCGGGCCAGCGCATCCAGCGCCTTGCGCAGCAGTGCGGAAGCCATCTCGGCCGCCACCCGTAATTCGCTGGAAGGTAGCGTACGCGCTGCGCCGCTTTCAATAATGGCGCGCACCATGCGTGCCATCTTGTGGGCCTCATCGCCCATGCGCTCCAAATTGGCCGTGGCCTTGGAAAAGGCCATCAGCATGCGCAAGTCACGCGCCGTGGGCTGGCGGCGGCCAATGATGGAAGACAGCTCATAGTCAATTTCCACCTCCATGGCATTCACCTGATCTTCAATGGCTGCCACCTGATCGACCGCTTCCAGGTTGAATTGCGTCAGCGCAAAGATAGCTTGCGTGATCTGGCGCTCCACCAAGCCCCCCAGTTCCATCACACGGCTGGAGATACGGTTAAGTTCGCTGTCGAACTGGCTCGACAAATGCTTATCTTGCATGGGGCCCTCCTTATGCTTAGCCGAAACGGCCGGTGATGTAGTCTTCCGTCTCGCGGCGCTGGGGTTTGAAGAACATTTGCTCAGTCTCACCAAACTCCATCAAGTCACCCAGATACATGTAGGCGGTGTAGTCGCTGCAACGCGCCGCCTGCTGCATGTTGTGCGTAACGATGACCACGGTGTAGTCATTCTTGAGTTCGGCAATCAGCTCTTCCACCTTGGCGGTCGAGATAGGGTCGAGGGCTGAACAGGGCTCGTCCAGCAGCAGCACCTGAGGCTTGATGGCAATGCCGCGCGCAATGCACAAACGCTGCTGCTGGCCGCCGGACAAACTCGCGCCGCTTTGGTGCAGCTTGTCTTTCACCTCGCTCCACAAGGCCGCCTTGCGCAAGGCCCACTCCACACGCTCATCCATATCCACCGCGTTCAGGCGCTCAAACAGCTTCACGCCAAAAGCAATGTTGTCGTAGATGGACATGGGAAACGGCGTGGGCTTTTGAAAAACCATCCCGACCTTGGCGCGAATCAGCGCCACGTCTTGCTTGCTGGTGAGTAAATTCTCACCGTCCAGCAAAATCTGGCCCTGCGCGCGCTGCTCCGGATACAGCTCATACATGCGGTTGAAAGTGCGCAGCAGCGTGGATTTTCCACAGCCTGAGGGGCCGATAAAAGCGGTCACCTTTTTTTCAGGAATATCAAGGTTGATGTTCTTGAGCGCGTGGAACTTGCCGTAGTAAAAATTCAAATCGCGCACCGACAATTTGGCCGCACCCGAGATAGCACCCACCGTGTCAGTTGCAGTAGCGTTTGCAATTGGCATTATCAAATCCTTGCAGTTTTACTTTTGGCGCGTCAATACGCGGGCCAAGATATTGAGGCCCAAGACGGCCATCGTGATCAGGAACACACCAGCCCACGCCAACTGTTGCCAGTTTTCATAGGGACTCATGGCGAACTTAAAGATAGTTACGGGCAAGCTGGCCATGGGTTTGGACAAGTCATCGTTCCAGAACTGGTTGTTCAGCGCCGTAAACAGCAGTGGTGCTGTCTCGCCCGCAATACGGGCGACCGCCAGCAACACACCGGTAATCACGCCCGAGCGCGCCGCACGCAGCGTGATGGCGCTGATCACCCGCCACTTGGGCGTGCCCAGGGCATAAGCGGCTTCGCGCAAGGCCGCCGGTACCAGCGTGAGCATGTTCTCGGTGGTGCGAATCACCACCGGAATCACAATCAAAGCCAGCGCCACAATGCCGGCATATGCGGAAAAGCTCCTGAACTTGGCCACCACCACGGCATACACAAACAGGCCAATCACAATGGATGGGGCCGAAAGCAGGATGTCGTTCACAAACCGGGTGGTCGTGGCCAGCCAGCTGCGCTGGTCGTATTCGGCCAGGTACACGCCGGCCATCACGCCAATCGGTGTGCCGACGAAGGTAGCCAGCATCACCATGACGAAAGAGCCAAAGATCGCATTGGCCAAACCACCCGTTTCATTGGGCGGCGGCGTCATCTCCGAGAACAGCGCAAAGCTCAGGCCGCCCACGCCCAACGTGATGGTTTCCCACAGAATCCAGACCAGCCAGAACACCCCGAAAGCCATGGCACTCAGGGAAAGGGTCAAAGCCACCTGGTTGACGCGCTTGCGCGCTGCATACCGGGCGCGGCGTTGCGCGTCGAGTTGCGCGGCATCCAACATTTTTTGACGGGTGGAACTCATGCGCGCGCTCCTTCGTTTTTCTGCAAGCGGTTCAACAACAGCTTGGACAGCGAGAGCACTACGAAAGTAATGAAGAACAGACCCAGCCCCAGGTAAATCAACGATGCCTGGTGCAAGCCCTCACCCGCTTCCGCAAATTCATTGGCCAAGGCCGAGGTAATGCTGTTGGCCGCTTCAAACATGGACAAAGAGTCCAGCTGGTTCATATTGCCAATCACAAACGTCACCGCCATGGTCTCGCCCAGCGCACGCCCCAAGCCCAGCATGATGCCGCCCAGCACGCCGGCCTTGGTATATGGCAGCACCACTTTCCAGACCACTTCCCACGTTGTGGCACCCAGTCCGTAGGCCGATTCTTTGAGCAAGGCCGGAGTGACTTCAAACACATCGCGCATCACGGAGGCGATGAAGGGAATGATCATGATGGCCAAGATAATGCCGGCTGACAAAATTCCAATCCCGACAGGTGGGCCTGACACCAAGGCGCCCAGGTAAGGCACGCCATCAAACAGCGCTTGCAGTGGCTGCTGCACATAGGTAGCCAGCACCGGGCCAAACACCATCAGGCCCCACATGCCGTAAACAATAGAAGGCACAGCCGCCAATAACTCAATGGCAGTGCCCAAAGGGCGCTTGAGCCAGGAGGGCGACAGCTCGGTCAAAAACAGTGCAATGCCAAAGCTCACCGGCACGGCAATGACCAGCGCAATCAGCGAAGTCATCAGCGTGCCGTAAATCATGACCAGACCGCCATACTGATCCTGCACCGGATCCCATTGCGTGCGCGCAAAAAAGCCCAGTCCATATTCTTCAATGGCAGGCCATGCACCCACCAGTAGCGACCCCATGATGGCCATCAACAGGCCCAAGGTCAGCAAAGCCGCGCCTTTGGCGGCCCAGGAAAACAGGCGATCTGCCCAGCCTGCGGGCAATAAGGAAGCGCGACGCGGCGATGGCGTGCGTTGCACCGGCGCTGGCTGGGCTGCAGACCCGGCAGTACTGGCTGGAGACATGGATGTGGACACGTGTGTCACCTCTTACATAAAACAAGACCTGCCAGACGCGGTGAGCGCCTAGCAGGCTTCAGCTTGCACCGTTCAGGGCAGCCGTTTACTTCCAAGCAACTGGCTGACCAGCGCCGTCTTTGATATCACCCCAAGATTTTTGAACCTGCTTTTTCACCGATTCAGGCATGGCGACATAGTCCAGGCCGCTGGCGGTGGCATCACCATTTTGATAGGCCCAGTCAAAGAACTTCAGCGCCGTGGTGGCTTGCGCGGGCTTGTCTTGGGTCTTTTGCATCAAGATGAAGGTGGCGCTGGTGATAGGCCATGCGTCCTTGCCTGGCTGGTTGGTCAGAATTTGGTAGAAGCTCTTGCTCCAGTCCGCACCAGCCGCAGCAGCCTTGAAAGAGTTTTCGCTGGGCGAGACAAAGTTGCCTTCGCTGTTTTGCAGCACGGCATAAGTCATTTTGTTTTGCTTGACGTAGGCGTACTCCACATAACCAATGGAGTTGGCCAGGCGGCCCACGAACGCTGCAACGCCTTCGTTACCCTTACCACCCGCGCCGGTAGGCCAGTTCACCGCCTTGCCTTCGCCCACTTTCTCTTTCCATTCGGCATTGACCTTGCTCAGGTAGTTGGTGAAACCGAACGTGGTGCCCGAGCCATCCGCGCGGCGCACGGGGGAAATCTTGGCATCGGGCAAATTCACGCCGGGGTTCAATGCTGCAATGGCGGCGTCATTCCACTTACTGATCTTGCCCAGATAGATATCGCCGAGCAGCTGGCCGTTGAGCTTTAACTGGCCGGGTTCAATGCCTTTGATATTCACCACGGGCACGATGCCGCCAATCACCGTCGGAAATTGCATCAGGCCCTTGGCTTGCAAGTCTTCATCTTTCAAGGGTTCGTCCGAAGCGCCAAAGTCGACCGTCTTGGCTTCAATCTGCTTTAGACCTGCGCTGGAGCCTACCGATTGGTAATTGATCTTGACGCCCGTGGCCTTGTTGTAATCAGCCGCCCACTTCGAATACAAAGGCGCAGGGAAACTTGCACCAGCGCCGGTCGCGTCTTGCGCCATTGCTACGTTCAGCATACCGCTGGAAATCAAAGCACCAGTTACCAACACACGCACCATGGACAGTTTCATGAAAAGCACCTTTTTAGATAGCAAGGAACAGGTTTGAAAGTCAACTCGATGACGTGAATGTAAAAATCGTATGTGACACCGTTGTGACATACGCAATAACCATATTTATCAGCACAAACACCACGTTAGGCCCAGGACGCCGCTCTGTCACACCGCTGTCAAAAACAGTCATTAGGGTGCCCTGCCTGAAAACAGCAAAACGTTGCAACCACCAAGGCAGACCTGTTGGCTGCTAAGCTGCATTCCTTTGCGCAGACCCCTCATTAGTCCCATGAATCATGCGATAGCCCTTGCTGCTGTAGACCTCGGCTCCAACAGTTTCCGCCTTGAAATCGGCAGCCACGAACACCGTCAGTTCCACCGTGTGGAATACCTCAAAGAAGTCGTGCGCCAAGGCAATGGACTGGATGCCGACCGCAATCTCACCCAAGAATCGATGGAGCGCGGCTGGGCCTGTCTGGCCCGCTTTGGCGAGCGCCTGCGTGGCTTTGATTCCCAGCATGTGCGTGCAGTGGCCACCCAGACGCTGCGCGAAGCACGCAACCGTGACGAATTTATCGACCGTGGCAGCGAGCTGCTGGGCTTTCCCATCGAAGTCATCAGCGGTGAAGAAGAAGCCGCACTGATTTACAGAGGCGTCGTCAGTCAATTGCCGGTCGTCAATGAAAGGCGCCTGGTCATGGACATTGGCGGGCGTTCCACAGAATTGGTATTGGGCTGCGGCACCGTAGCGCAGGCCGTTGCCTCCTACCGCATTGGCAGCGTAGCCTGGACGGCGCGTTATTTCCCCAACGGGGCGCTGACTGCCGAGGCATTTCATACCGCTGAAATTGCCGCACGCGCCGTGCTTGATGCCGCGCTCGACACATTTCGCCTGGGCAGCTGGGACGCGGCCTATGCATCCGCTGGCACGGCCAACGCTGTGGGCGAAACACTGGCCGCCAATGGCCAAGGTAATGGCGTTATCACCCGTGAGGGGCTGGACTGGCTTTACCAGCAGTTGCTGCGCGCCCAGCACATCGATCGCATCAAACTCAATGGTTTGAAGGAAGACCGCAGACCCGTCGTTGCTGGCGGCCTGAGCGTGCTGCGCGCCGCCTTTGAGATGCTGGGGCTAGAGCGCATGGAGATTGCCCAAGGTGCATTGCGCATGGGCGTGTTGTTTGGCTTGGTCGATGAAGAGTACGCAGGCGACATTCGCGCCGCCAGCGTGCAAGCCCTCATGCAGCGCTTTGCCGTACACGGCCTGCACGCAGAACATGTCGCGCACACCACCCAGCACCTGTGGCTGCAGCTACACCCGCAAGCCGCGCAGGCCCCAAGCAGCCTGGAATGGGCCAGCGTGCTGCACGAAGTAGGCTGCCGCATCTCGCACAGCAACTACCACCGCCACAGCGCCTACATTCTGGAGCATTGCAACGCCCGGGGATTTTTGGCTGAAGAGCTCCTGCACCTGAGCCAGCTGGTGTTGGGGCATCGCGGCAAGCTCAAGAAGATGGAAGCCTTCATGCAAAACCCGGACGATGCTTTGCAACTGCTGTGCCTGCGCCTGTCCTCTGTGCTGTGCAACAGCCGCCGCGCACCGGATCTGCAAGGCCTGCAATTGCGCCGCAAGGGTCAACAGCTACGGTTGACCACCGCGCCCGGCTGGAGCCAACGCTTCCCGCTCAGCACACAGCTGCTGCAAGAGGAAGCCGAAGCCATTGCCAAAACCGACTGGCAGCTGCAACTGGAATTACTTTAAAAAAGAGAGCTACAGGCCGTTGTGAATGCTTGATTTCAGCACCTATAGTGCTTGATACCCAACAAAACCAACGGCATGTAGCTCTCTTTTTATACAAACTCACAGCATCTACCCAGGTTGGCACAGCTAAACTGCCGTGCCATACAAAGCCATCAAAGCGTGCTGCGCTCCATGCCCGTCTTGCGGGCGCGCAGCCGCTTGGTAACTGCCATCGGGCTGTTGCGACCACGCTTCGCGGTCATCGTGCAAATAGGCCACCAGACATTCATCGATCACACGCTGGCGCAACGCGGGATGGAGCACCGGCCACGCCAGCTCCACGCGGCGCACCATGTTGCGCCGCATCCAGTCCGCACTGGACAGGTACAGATGCTCGTGTGCATCGCCCCACGCAAAATAGAACACACGCGAATGCTCCAGAAAGCGCCCAATGATCGAACGCACACGGATGTTGTCCGTATAGCCCTGCACCTGTGGTGGCAACATGCAGGCACCGCGCACAATCAAGTCAATCTGCACGCCAGCTTGCCCCGCCTCCACCAGCGCGGCGATCAGTAATTCATCCGTCAACGCATTGGTTTTGATGACCACCCGCGCATACTGCCCTTGCTGTGCTGCCTGCTGGCATGCCTGTAAATGGGCGCGCATGGTGTCTTGCAGCGTGAAAGGTGCCATCACCAACTGCTGCAACTTAGGCCGCACATTCGGACTGGCCAGATGGCGAAACACCGCATCCATATCTGCTGTTAACGTCTTATCGCACGTCAAATAGCTGATATCGGTATACAACCGCGCCGTTTTCGGGTGGTAGTTCCCGGTAGAAAGGTGTCCATACAGGCGCAATACATGCCCTTCACGGCGCGTCACCAGCAGCATCTTGGCGTGCGTCTTCAGCCCCACCACGCCATACACCACCTGCGCGCCAATCGCTTCCAGTGCATCGGCCCAGTTGATATTGGCTTGCTCATCAAAGCGGGCTTTCAACTCCACCACCGCCATGACCTCTTTGCCCAAACGCACCGCTTTGCTGAGCAACTCCACCAGCTCAGACTTGGCGCCCGTACGGTAAATGGTTTGCTTGATGGCCACCACGGCAGGGTCATGCACGGCCTCCCGCAGCAGCTCCAGCACCGCATCAAACTGCTCAAAAGGCTGGTGAATCAGCACGTCTTGCTTGCGCATTTGTGCCATCACAGTACGGCGCGGATCCAATTGGCGCGGCCAGGATGCCTGGAAAGGTGCGAACACCAAGGCAGGATCGTCGACCAGATCAATCAGCTCATTCAAACGCACCAAATTCACCGGGCCCGCCACGCGAAACAGCGCCTGCGCCGGTAAATCAAACTCCTGCAGCAAACTTTGCGCCAAGAATTCCGAGCAATCGCTGGACACTTCCAGCCGCACCGCCTGGCCAAACTGGCGGTACGCCAGTTCTTCGCGCAGCGCGGTGCGCAGATCATCGACTTCGTCTTCTTCCATCAGCAACTCGGTATTGCGAGTCACCCGAAACTGCACCGCCTCCACCACTTCGCGGCCATCGAACAGCTCGGAAATATGCGCCCGCACCATGCTCGACAGGCTCACAAACTGGCGCAGCTTGCCCGCAATGCTGGCCGGCAAACGCACCAGCCGTGGCAAAGTTCGCGCCAGCTTGACAATCGCTACCTCATTGGCGCGGCCAAAGGCATCTCCGCCTCTCAGCCGCACCACCATATTCAGCGACTTATTGGCCACTTGCGGGAAAGGATGTGCCGGGTCTAGCGCCACAGGCACCAGCAACGGTTTTAAGGCACGCCGAAAGTAGCGCTGCACCCATTGGCGCTGCGCCGCAGAACGTTCTGCATGCGGCACGATGCGAATTCCCGCTTCACGAAATGCTGGCAACAAGCATTCGTTATAGAGCGCGTATTTGCGCGCCACCAGACTCTGTGCTTTTTGCAGCAGCTCCATGCCTTCTGCTGCGGTGTAAGTGCCTTGATCCATCGCCTTGATGGCAGAGATATGGGGCGCTGCCCGCACCTCAAAAAACTCGTCCAAATTCGAAGAAACAATGCACAGATAACGCAGCCGCTCGAGCAAAGGCACATCAGCCCTGCGCGCCCAATCCATGACACGTTCGTTAAATTCCAGAATGCAGTGATCCCGGCGCAGCAAGACCAAGGCGGATTTTTCTACCTCGACGCGTTCACGCTGTCCATCCTCGACCATGGGTGCCACAAGCGCACTCACACGCTCTTGAAAGCCAGAGCGCGTATGAATAAATGCTGGATCTGCGGATAAAAAATCGATCTTTGAATGCATGAAAACTTATGAACTACGCGACATGATCAGGCCCTCACCAGTATCCGCATGCTGCGTGACAACACCGTGACAGTTCTATGTACACCGCCGCCAAGGAAAGCAGCTACGACGGATTTTTAGGCGTTCTCTAATGGTAATCTGCCCAGCTGCCTACTTGAAACTCTGCCATGAAAGCTCCCCTGCTCGCCAGCATCGACATCGGCTCCAACAGCATCTTGCTCTTGGTCGGCCGCCTCATTCAGGGAAAGCTGCAGGTCGAATTACAGCGTAAAGAAACTATTCGTTTGGGCGGCGCACTGGATGAGCAAGGTTTTTTGCAAGCGCAAGCTATGGAGCGTGGTCTGGACTGCCTGCGTCGTTATGCAGCTCTGATCGAAAATGTACCCGTCCAGCACCGCCGCATCGTGGCCACCCAGACCCTGCGTGAAGCGCACAATCGCGACGATTTTTTACGGCAAGCCAGTGCCATATTGCACTGTGAAGTTGAACTCATCAGCGGCGAGCAAGAAGCACGTCTGATTTATCAAGGCGTCTCGGGCCTGCTCCCCCCCAACGGTGAACGCCGCCTTATCGTAGATATCGGAGGCCGCTCCACCGAAGTGTGTCTTGGCCAGGACTGGCATTTACAGACCGCCGTGTCCTGCCCCTTAGGCAGCGTCGCGTGGGCCCAGCGCTTTTTTGCCGATGGCAGTTTACAAACCAGCAACTTTGAGCCGGCACAAAATGCTGCCCGCACTATCTTTCAAACCCAGTTGAGCTGCATTCACCGCCAGCCCTGGAATGCTGTCTATGGCTCTTCAGGCACAGCAGGGGCTATCAGCAAAGTGCTGCACCAAACGGGACATGCGGCAGCAGGGTGCATTTCACGCACCGGGCTGCTCCAGCTCAAAAACAAAATGATCGAAGCAGGCCACAGCGACCGCATTAATTTGCAAGGCCTGCGCGAAGAGTTACGCCCCGTGATTGGAGGCGGCCTGAGCATCATGTGCGCCGTATTTGAGGTACTGCACCTCGAACATATGCGCATCGCCCAAGGCGCTTTGCGCCATGGCGTGCTGTTGGAGATGCACAAAACCCTCGAGCCTATTTGAAGTTTCCTCGGCGCATAAAAGAAGCATGCGGCCCATAAAAAAGCCAAGCCTTGGACAAAGGCTTGGCTTTTTTATGATTTCGAACAAATGACGCTTAACGCAGTTTCTCTAAATCCTGCGCACTCAGCCAACGCCATTCTCCAGGCTTCATATCGTCTGGCAATGCCATGCTGCCGATCTTCCAGCGGTGCAGACCTTCCACACGGTTACCCACGGCAGCCAACATGCGCTTAACTTGGTGGTACTTGCCTTCAGTCAGCGTCAAATCCAAAACATGCTCCGACACCATCTCGCAAGCCGCCGCGTTGACCGGCTTGGGGTCGTCATCCAGCACGACGCCGGCCAACAATTTGTCCACCATGGCTTGGGTCACAGGATGTTTGGCGGTCACGCGGTACACTTTCGCAACGTGTTTTTTGGGCGAACTCATGCGGTGGATAAATTGCCCGTCATCGCTCAGCAACAAAAACCCCGTCGTATCCTGATCGAGACGTCCAACTGCCTGCAAGCCTTGCACGGCACCTTTGTTGGGACGCTGGCGTAAAGGCAGGGGCAACAAAGAATAAATGCTGGGGTGTGCCGAAGGCTTTTGCGAGCACTCTGTTCCCGCAGGCTTATACAGCAGTGCATAGCCTTTTTCGTGGTACTCCCACTCCATACCCTGCACCCGAAAACGCAAACCCTCGGGTTCATATTCGGCTGTGGAATCTTTGACCTGCACAGGCTCTGCCGCACCGTCCTCATAGACCTCCACCCAGCCTTGCTGCACCAGCCCAGAGCACACACGGCGAATACCAAAACCTTGCGAATAAAGAATGTCTTGCAACTGCATACGTCACCTCTGCCGCAGCCAGCGGCTTCAAAAAACAGAGCGTCTCGCCAGCGATAACGCTTATTCTTCCAATGTTTTTACTTTGAAACTGACTCTACTTAAAGGCCAGCAGCTATTACTTTATTTGTCATAGCCTTAAAAAACAAAACCCCCTGCCTTATTACAGGTCAGGGGGTGTTGCAGCTGTAAGAGCCTAGCGATGACCTACTTTCACACGGG
>JADKLW010000099.1_pt2 | contig 46801 bp, 39 predicted proteins | sample 8641881 | NCBI WGS metagenome assembly JADKLW01 (sample SAMN16272185, study PRJNA661076) | feces metagenome | isolation source: fecal sample from diarrhoea affected cattle B | host: Bos taurus | place: South Africa: Lokaleng Village, Mahikeng | collected 2019-09
TCGATCAGGCGACGGGAGTCGAAGACCTGTCGTGCTTCATCGGGGGTGGGATTGGCGACGAAGGCGCCCCGGTTGCGCTCGGTGCGGACCAGACCTTCAAAAGACAGCGCCTGCAGGGCAGCACGGACAACGGTCCGGCTGACATCGAACAGCGCGCCGACCTCGGTCTCGTTAAGCTTGGTTCCGGGCGCTAGGCGACGATCGACGATCGCGTCGCGCAGCTGATCGCGGATCATCGCCGCGCGATCTTCCGCCACGAGCCGTCCACTGAAATTCTGATCGACGAGCGTCATGAGGCCTCCGACGCGCATTCTTAGGCGGGATTCGCTGGGAGTGAAAGGACCGCATACAGAACCGCAGAAAATTGCATACAATTTTGGCGCGGCTCGAGTACATTGCACATGGATTCATCATTTTTGAAGTGTGCACAGAATTCATCCTCAGCCTCTTGTCGTAGTTATCCCCGGCCTCACAGTGGCTTAGCTGAAATCCCGAAGTCTGGCACGGCGGATGCATAGAGGTTGCCGACGACGGGAGACGCTGCATGTCCAAAGCCGCCGAAATTGATATCGCATCAGTTTCCAAGATCTACGGCCAGACTATTGCCGTGGACGCGATCAGCCTGAAGATACCGGCCGGGAGCTATTGTTGCCTGCTCGGACCCTCGGGCTGCGGCAAGACATCAACGCTGCGCATGATCGCCGGGCATGAGAGCGTCACTATCGGCGACATCGTGCTGGGTAAGGACGTCATCACCAACCTGCCGCCTGCCAAGCGGGGTACGGCGATGATGTTCCAGTCCTACGCGCTGTTTCCTCACCTCGACTTGGTCGACAACGTCGCCTTCAGCCTCAAGATGGCCGGCGTCGACAAGGAAGCGCGCCGCGCCAGGGCACTTGACATGCTCGGGCTGATGCAGATGGAGGCCCATGCCAACCGCAGGCCGGCGCAGCTGTCGGGCGGCCAGCAGCAGCGTGTGGCATTGGCTCGTGCACTGATAACCGACCCTGAAGCGCTGCTGCTCGACGAGCCGCTATCGGCACTCGATCCCTTCCTCAAGATCCGCATGCGGGCCGAACTCAAGAAGTTGCAAAAAAGCCTTGGCATCACCTTCGTGCATGTGACGCACAGCCAGGAAGAGGCCATGGCACTGGCTGACCTCATCGTGGTGATGAATGACGGACGGATCGAGCAGGCGGCCCGCCCGCGTGACGTGTTCGAGCGGCCCGCCACGGCCTTCGTTGCGCGCTTCATGGGGGACCACAATGTGGTCTCCGGCAAGGCAACCGGCGTGGGCAAGGGCCTTGTCCATCTCGAGGTGGTGGGCGGGGGCGCGTTTTCTGCGTCGGGCGCGCCACAGCCTGCCGGATCGGACGTGGATGTGGCGATCCGCACCGATCACGTCCGGATCGGGGAAAGCCCGATCAAGGGTCTCGGCTTCACGGGCCTGGTTTCCAATCTCGAGTATCGCGGCGCCACGGTGAAGCTCACCATCGAAGGCGCGGGAATTACCGATTTCACTGCCATCATCACCGACAAGGCCTTCTATGCGGCGCCGGTCTCGGTGGGTGATGCGGTGCCACTCCATTGGGACGCCGAGGATGCAATCGTCCTCGGGCAGCTCAATTCGTGACTTTCAGCCAGCAACAGGGACCTAGGGCTATGACAGAGACCAGCAAGACGACCGGCATCACGCGCCGCAACTTCCTCAAGACCGGTACCGCCGCCGTGGCGGGTGCAGCCGTCGGCTCGGGCGCCATTACCGGCTTCCCCACCATCTGGGCGCAGAATCCGATCACGCTGCGCCAGTTCGGCACCGGCGTTTCGAACCTCAACGCCATTGCCGAGAAGTGCAAGGAAGACCTTGGCATCACATTGGAGATGACCGCGACCGATTCCGACGCGGCCGCACAGCGCGCGGTGACGCAGCCGGACAGCTATGACATTGCCGATATCGAATACTGGATCCTCAAGAAGGTGTTCCCGACCGGCGTGATCCAGCCAATGGATACGAGCCGCCTGACCTACTACGACCAGATTGTGCCGCTGTTCAAAACCGGCAAGTTGCTGCCCGACAGCGTCATTGCACAAGGCACGGCACCCCATACGGTCGGCTTTGTCGACGGGCCGGACAGCAGGGATTTCGCCACGGGCGAGACCGGCTGGTTCACCATGGTGCCGACCATCTACAACGCCGATACCCTGGGGATCCGGCCCGATCTGGTCGGCCGCGAGATCACCAGTTGGGCCGACATCATGGACCCGGCCTTCAAGGGCAAGTCGGCCATCATCAACGTGCCGTCCATCGGCATCATGGATGCGGCGATGATCATGGAAGCCATGGGCAACATGACCTATGGCGACAAGGGCAACATGACCACGGCAGAAATCGATGCCACCATCGATTTTCTGATCAAGGCCAAGCAGGATGGTCAGTTCCGGGCGTTCTGGAAGAGCTTTGACGAGAGCGTGAACCTGATGAGTTCGGGCGAGGTGGTAATCCAGTCCATGTGGTCGCCGGCCGTTGCAGCCGTGCGCTCCAAGGGCATCGCCTGCACGTACCAGCCTCTCAAGGAAGGCTACCGCTCGTGGGGCGGCGGCATGGGCCTTGCCGCGCATCTGTCGGGCGCCCAGCTCGACGCGGCCTATGAGTATATCAACTGGTACACGTCCGGCTGGGTGGGCGGCTACCTCAACCGGCAGGGCTACTACTCGGCCAATATGGAAACCGCCAAGCAACACATGTCCGAGGACGAGTGGGGCTTCTGGATCGAGGGCAAGCCTGCCCAGGGCGATATCCTGGCGCCTGACGGCACGGTGATGGAAAAGGCCGGAGCGGTTCGCGACGGCGGCTCGTTCGAGGAGCGCATGGGCAAAGTCGCGTGCTGGAACTCGGTGATGGACGAAGACCGCTACATGGTCCGCCGCTGGAACGAGTTCATCGCCGCCTAAGGCGAATGGTGTGGCGAGATCTCGCCATGCCCCGCTGAACGGCACCTCCCCCTCGATGGGGGAGGTTAGGAGGGGGCGAGAGCCCACGATATCCGGGGCCAGCCCACCCCGCCCTTGCCCCCTCCCCACAACGGGGAGGGGGTCGACTGCGAATGCGGAGAAAGCGTCCAATGCAAAACCTGATGTCCCGCGCGACGCCCTACCTGCAGGCGACGCCGCTATTGGTTATCCTCGGCCTCTTTCTCGCGGCGCCGATCCTGCTCCTGCTTGTCGTCAGCTTCTGGGACTACGATTTTGCGGGCATGTATCCCGATTTCATGACCCTCAACTATGCCGAGGTGCTTGGCTCCTGGGTCACGTGGCGGACGTATCTCAACACGCTCAAATTTGCGGCCATCGTCTGGGCCATTACGGCTTTCGTTGGCTTCTGGGTCGCCTATTTTCTGGCCTTTCACGTGCGCACGGCGACCATGCAGATGGTGCTGTTCCTGGTCTGTACTGTGCCGTTCCTGACATCCAACATCATCCGCATGATTTCCTGGATTCCGGTGCTCGGGCGCAACGGGCTGATCAATTCAGGCCTGGTCGGCGCGGGGCTGGTCGAGGAACCGATCGAATGGCTGCTCTATTCAGACTTCGCAGTCGTGCTCGCCATGGTGCATCTCTACACACTGTTCATGGTGACACCGATCTTCAACACCATGATGCGGATCGACAAATCCCTGGTGGAAGCGGCGCGTGATGCGGGCGCTAAAGACTGGCAGATCATCTGGAATGTCATCCTGCCGCTTGCCCGGCCCGGCGTCGCCATCGGCACGATCTTTGTTGTCACGCTGGTCATGGCCGATTTCTCGACAGTGCAGGTGATGAGCGGGGGACAGTCCGCCTCGGTGGCGTTGATGATGCGGAACCAGATGTCATTGCTGCAATATCCGGCGGCAGCGGCCAATGCCGTGGTCCTGCTGACGCTGGTCTTGCTTATGGTGGCCGGGATTCTCCGCATCGTCGATATTCGCAAGGAGCTCTAGGCATGTCGCAAGAGGGTCGGCCGTTTTCCTTCTATCTGCTGGCAGGCGCCTTCGGGCTGTTCGTTCTGTTCCTCTACGGCCCACTATCGGCAGTGTTCATCCTCAGCTTCCAGGGGCCTCAGGGCGGGCTGACTTTCCCGCTCAACGGCGTCTCACTGCGCTGGTTTCAGAACCTGTTCGAGACCCAGGCCGTGGGCAACTTCGGCGCCAGCTTCGGACGCTCGCTGTCCCTCGGGTTGCTGGTAATGGTCGCCACGGTGCTGGTATCGCTCTTGGCCGGACTGGCCTTCCGACGCAAATTCATCGGCGCCAGTCCGCTGTTCTATCTCACGGTGGCGAGTCTCGTGGTGCCCTCTATTATTGTATCGCTGGGAATTGGCGTGCTGTTCCAGCAGGTCGGCTGGCGACCGGCCTGGTTCAGCTCGGGATTTGGCGCGCACCTGACCTGGACCCTGCCCTTTGGCGTGCTCATCATGTTCGCCGTCTTCAATCGCTTCTCGCCCTCCTATGAGGAAGCTGCGCGGGATTTGGGAGCCAGCAATTGGCAGACCTTCTACCATGTGCTGCTGCCGATGATTGCGCCCAGCCTGATCGGGGTGGGCCTGTTCGGCTTTACGCTCAGCTACGATGAGTTTGCGCGCACGCTGATGACCTCCGGCAGTTCCAATACGCTGCCGCTCGAAATCTATGGCATGACCACCAACGTCACGACGCCGGTACTCTATGCCCTCGGGACAGTGACGACGCTGTTCTCGTTCCTAGTCATTCTCGTCACGCTCGGGACCATCGTGCTGCTGAACCGCCGCCGGGCACGCACATGACCCGGATCGCCGTGATCAATCCGAATACGACCGCCAGCATGACCGTGACCATCGCCCATGCGGCAAGGCTGGCCGCCTCACCCGGCACCGAAATTGTTGCTGCAACATCAACCATGGGACCAGTATCAATCGAGGGCTATTACGACGAGGCCTTCGCGCTGCCCGGGCTGCTGCGCGAGATCGGCCGGTCGGAGCAGGAAGGCGCGGACGCCGCGGTGATTGCTTGTTTTGACGATACCGGGCTGGACGCGGCTCGCGCCATGGTGCGGATGCCGGTCATCGGCATCTGCGAGGCGGCGCTGGCCACGGCGGCGTTCGTTGCCAAACGCTTCACGGTGGTCACGACATTGGAGCGGTCGCGCGTGCCGATCGAGGACCTGGTGCAACGCTACGGCATGATCGGGCGAGCGCGGGTGCGGGCGGCCAATATTGCGGTGCTGGCGCTGGAAGACCCCAATTCGGGGGCGCGGGACCGGCTGCGCAATGAGATCGTACGGGCGATCGAGGAGGACAAGGCCGAGGCAATCGTGCTGGGGTGTGCGGGCATGGCGGATCTGGCGCAGGTGCTGAGCGCCGAGTTCACCATGCCCGTGATCGATGGCGTGGGCGCCGCGATCAAGCAGGCCGAGGCCTTGGTGGCCTTGGGGCTGCGCACCAGCAAGAGAGGCGCCTATGCGGCGCCAGTGGCCAAGCCCTATGCCGGTGCGTTGGCAGAATTCGCACCGGCATGACCCGGATCATCCGCACCCTGACACTGGACGAGATTGGCGTCCTGCTCGATTGGGCAGCGGCAGAAGGGTGGAATCCGGGACTAGGTGATGCCCTGACCTTCCATGCGATCGATCCCGCGGGGTTCATCGGCGCCTTTGTTGACGAGGTGATGGTGGCGGGTATTGCGGCTGTCGCTTATGACCGGCAGTTCGGCTTTATCGGCCTCTATATCTGTCACCCACGCCGGCGCGGCCAGGGCCATGGCCGAGCCGTGTGGGATGCGGGGATGGCGCATCTGGCGGAACGGACCGTGGGGCTCGACGGCGTGCCGGAGCAGCAGGCCAACTACCGCAGCATGGGATTTCGCGAAGCCTACCAGACCGTGCGAATGAGCGGCGTTCTGCCGCCGGCCAAGCTAAAGCGGACAGCAGAATTCCGGGAAATTGCGAACTATGACCGCAACTGCTTTCCGGCGGAAAGGTCTGACTTTCTAAAGGGCTGGACGCGATTGCCAAACCTGTGCGCAGGCGCGTGGCGGGATGAGGTGCTGCGGGGCTACGCTGTTCTTCGACCCTGCCGGGAGGGCCACAAACTGGGGCCGCTCTTTGCCGACGAGACGGCGGTGGCACTGGAGTTGGTCGCTGGCATGGAGGGCGTGGTGCAATTGGATGTGCCGGACTATCAGGCGAGCTTCATCCGGGCTCTGGAGGAGCAGGGATTTGTCCCTGGCTTCACGACGACGCGGATGTATCGAGGGCCAGCACCAGAGGTCGAGCGGAACAAGGTGTTCGGAATTACCAGTCTGGAGCTGGGTTAGCCGTGCCAGTTCATAGCTGATCGACAGGGTCTATGGCGAGGTCGCTGCGAAACGCTCGAGCAGGATGGACGGGTGGCCGGCATAGCTGGTGCGGTCATATTCAGTGTAGCCCAGGGCCGTGGCGAGACGGAGTGACGGCGCATTGTCGGGATCAATCATACAGACGGTGCGCGGCATGGTCAGATCGGCCCAGGCAAGAAGGGCTATGAGCGCCTCGCGGGCGAGGCCCCTGCCCTGATGTTGCGGCAGCAAGGCCCAGCCGGCTTCGGGTGTGTCACCGAAGGATGGGGTAATGTCGCGGCGGAAATCGGCGAGACCCACCTCGCCTATAACAGCGCCGCTGGTGCGGTCGATGACAAGGAAATAGCCGTAACCCAGCAATTGCCAATGGCCGGCATATGCCAGAATGCGGCGCCAGACCTGCTCGGGCGGGTTCGGGCGACCGCCTATGAAGCGGGTAACATCGGGGTCCGCCCAGAGAGTGCAGCAGGCGGAGAAATCAGCCTCTTTGTGGGCGCGGAGGATGAGGCGGGATGTGCTGAGGATTGGAGGCACGTTGGTCCCCTGCGTATCATCATCCGCCATGCCTTCCTGGTAGCCTCTATCCACCTTTGACAGCGCTGCGCGGCATTTCGGAGAAGATTTCGGCACGGCCATCGCGGAGGATGACAATTTCCTCGAGACGCAGGCCGAAGCGGTTCTGGAGGTAGATGCCCGGCTCGATGGAGAAGACCATGCCGTCTTCCAGCACGGTCTCTGACGTGGCGGTGACATAGGGCGTTTCGTGGATGTCGATGCCCAGGCCATGGCCAGTGCGATGGAGGAAATTGGGGCCGTAGCCGGCCGCGGTGATGACATCGCGGGCAGCCTTGTCGACGAGGCTGGCCTTGACGCCAGGCCGGGCAGCGGCGAGGGCGGCCTCGACGGCGCGGTCGACCACGGCATGGATATCGTCAAAGCCGTCCGGCTTGCTGGCGAAGTAGCCCATGCGGGTCATATCGGAGGGATAGCCGTCGAGCCGGCAGCCGGTGTCGATCAGCACGGCATCGCCCGCCTTGAGAGGCGTGGAGCCGGTGTGGTGATGCGGGAAGGCACCATTGGGGCCGAAGCAGATCGAGCAGAATTCGGTCGTTGCGCCGTTGGTCTTGTAGAAGTTGCCGATAAACTCGGCGACCTCGATCTCGGTCATGCCTTCCTTTAGGGCAGCGAAAGCGGCCTCGACCGCGCGGTCGTTGAGCAGGTGGGCGGCCTTGAGGCGCTGGTACTCGCTATCGTCCTTGCGGGAGCGGAGATAGCCGACAGTGTCCTGGGTGAAGCGGCGGCTGGCACCGGGCAGCGCATCAAGCACGAGGAGCGCGAAATCGGCGCGCATGGTTTCGTCGAGCACGATGGAGGGACTGATGCGCGGCACGCCAGTGGCGTTGAGCAGGTCCTGCAGCGCGGCATCCGGACCATCGGCATCGGCCCACGGGAAGAAGGGCAAATCGGTGTGCTGGCGCGCGCTGTCGACATTGAGCGCGGGCATTAGGAAGCCGGCAAAGCTGGGGCTCACCATCAGCATGACCGGGCGTTCGTCGCCGTGCGGCGACAGATCGGCCAGGTAGAGCATGTGGCTGGAAGGGCCGATGACCACGAGATCGGTATTGGTCTCCGCCATGCGGGCCCGGAGACTGGCCATGCGGGTGGTGAGAGTGGCGTTCATGGGACATTCCTTTTGGTCAGAGGATACCCCCTTCTAGCCTCCCCATCCAATCGGGAGGCTAGAAGGGGGTATTGATGCAGGAGCCGGGCCGGAGGGAGGTAGCCCGGCTCCTGTGCAGCGGCAACCGGAGTCACCGCTGCGTTCGGACAGCCTACTTCGTCACGAGACGGTAGTAGACGAAGTCGGACGAGGTGCCGTTGACGTAGCCGTTCACGTTCGGCGCCATGGCGACCTGATAGGTGGCCTGGAACATGATCACGATTGGCGAGTTCTCCTGCACCTGCTTCTGCAGGTCGATGTAGATCTCCTCACGCTTGGCCTGATCGGGCTCAGCGAGGGCCGCGGTAACCTGCTCGTTCATTTCGGCGGGAACGGCCCAGCCATTCCGCCACGTGGTGGTCGCCGCATAGTTCTCATCGGAGTTGTCCGAATTGTAGGCGAACGCCTTGGCATTGGAGTGCGGATCCATGAAATCCGGGCCCCAGTAGAGCAGCATGGCCTGGTGGGTGCGCTCGCGGTACTTGGTGATGACCTGAGCGCCGGTGCCAGGCAGGATGTCGAAATTGATGCCGGCCTCGGCAAAGCCAGCCTGGAGCGACTGCGCGATGTCGTTGAACGGGGTCGAATTGATCACGTCGAGAGTAACGTTGATCGGAGTTTCGACACCGGCATCGGCCAGGATCTGCTTGGCCTTCTCGACATCGTAGCTATAGGGCGTTTCGTCATAGGAACCGGGGAAGCCCTGGGGCCAGAAGGCCTGGTGCTTTTCCATCTGGCCCTTGAGGAAGGACTGGGTCATGCCGTCATAATCGACGAGATAGCGCGCAGCTTCCCAGATTGCCGGATTGGTGAGGCTCTCTTCCTTCTGGTTGAAGGAGAGGAAGTGGACGGCTGACTGCGGATAGACTTCGACCTTTGCCGCAGCAGCGTCGAGGCCGGAAATCTGGTCCGGGGTCAAATTCTTGGCGATGTCGACATCACCTGAGGTCAACAGCAACTGCTGGGTGGCGGCTTCGGCGACGTGACGGATCAACACCGTCTTCATGGCCGGTGCGCCCTTGTAGTAGTTCGGGTTGGCCTCGAGGCGAACCAGCTCGGCGGGGCGATAGTCCTTGAGCACGAAGGCGCCCGAACCGGCCGAATTGGCGTTGAGCCAGGCATTGCCCATGTCGCCATTGACCTCGTTGGCCATGACAGTGAGTTCGTCGACGATGGCGCCCGGGCGAGCGGCCAGCACGTTGAGCACGAAGGCGGACGAGAAGTCGCCATCCCACTTGACGGTCACGGTGTTGCCATCGGCAACGACCATGTCGGCAATGTTCTCAGGGGTCCAGCCGAGCTGTGTGAGAATGAAGGCCGGGGTGAGGTTCAGCTTCACCACGCGCGAGAATGAAAAGACGACGTCTTCCGCGCGAACGGGGTTGCCCGAGGAGAAGGTGACACCGTCACGCATGGTGAAGGTCAGCGTCTTGGCGGCTTCATCAGCAACCCAGTCGGTGGCGAGCGCGGCTGCGAGAACGGTGGTGTCCTCGGCGTCGTACTGGACCAGGTGATCATAGAGGTTGGCGTTCAGTTCGCCGGCGGTGAACTCATAGGCCTGTGCGGGATCGATAGCGACGATGTCGTCGATATTCTGTGCGATGACGAGGGCATCGGCCGGGGTAGCTGCATAGGCACCAGCCACGAGCGGCAGGGACAGCGCAGTCGCCAGCAAGGTAGCTCGGAAGAGCTTCATGTGCGTTTCTCCTTTATGTTGACGATCTTCTTGTTCTTCACCGGCTTGCGACCGGTTTTTGCAACCGCCAGGACCTGCCGCGTGGGCTGGGCCGTGGATCGGAAGAGGGTGAGCGTGCCTGCCCAGAGCAGGCGCGCCGGCTGGTCGGTGTGGTTGGACCAGGAATGAGGCCGGTTGCCGCGAAAGTGCAGGCTGTCGCCAGCGCTCATGACCATCTCGTCGCCATCAAGGCGCTGGGTGATCGAGCCTTCGAGCACGTAGAGTATCTCCTCGCCCTCGTGTGCGACCGTTTCGGAGCGGTAGCCGGGCGGCACAGTCATGATGAAGCTGGAGAGCAGGTTGCCGGGGAAATCGGCACCTAGCCGTTCGTAGATCACCGAGGAGCCGTCCAGAGAAAAGCGGTTGCGCTGGCCGGCGCGGCTGAGCGCCGCCTGCGCAGTCGGCGCGGAGACAAAGTAGTCGATGCCGACGCCGAGTGCCCGAGCAATGCTCGCCAGGGTACCCAAGGACGGCGTCGCGTGGTCACGCTCGACCTGGCTGAGATAGCCGACCGAGATATCGGCCGCCTGGCCCAGCGCTTCGAGTGTCAAATGCTGTTGGCGGCGGCGCGCGCGGATGAGTGCGCCCACTTTGGGATGCCCCTCGAGTTCCAACCTTTTCAGTGTCTCGCCTCCCATGCGCCCCACCATAATTTTTTTGATATAAGCAAAGTTCTCTGTATGATGAAAGGGAAATATGAAGGTCCTGACCGTCTGCAAGAGAGTCCTCCTGCAGGCGTAAATTATTGTTATTTTTAGGGAATCGCCCTTGAGCCTGGATCCGCAAATTGCCGTCCGCCCGCCCCCGGCTGCGCTTGCCAAGCGGCGCTGGGGCCGTGGCATTTCGGCCGTGCTGGGCTTTGCCGCGACCGTTTTCCTTACCTTCCTGGGCCTGTTGGCCATTACATTCTTCATCGGCAGGGTAATCCCCATCGATCCGGTTCTGGCGGTGGTCGGCGACCGGGCGAGCAATGAGGTCTATGAGGCGGCACGGGTGCAGATGGGCCTAGACCAGCCGCTCCCGGTGCAATTTTTCCACTACGTGCTGAAGGTATTGTCGGGCGATTTCGGGCAATCGGTGAGCACCGGCCGTGCGGTGATGGACGATCTCAGCCGGTTTTTCCCGGCGACGCTGGAAATGGCCACGATCGGCATCATCATCGGCGTGGCCCTCGGCGTACCGCTGGGTGTGATTGCTGCCAGCCGGCAGGGTTCAATCATGGACCAGATCATCCGTGTCGTGGGCCTGCTGGGCTATTCCATGCCGGCGTTCTGGCTGGGCCTCGTGGGGCTGGCGCTGTTCTATGCGCGGCTGCGCTGGGTGGGCGGGCCGGGGCGGCTCGACATCTTCTATGACGGGCTGGTGAGCCCGGTGACCGGCCTGATCCTGATCGACAGCCTGCTGGCCGGCGAGATCGACATTTTCTGGAACGCGATCCACCACCTGGTCCTGCCGGCATCGGTCTTGGGCTTCTTCAGCCTGGCCTATATCGCGCGCATGACGCGCAGTTTCATGCTGGACCAGCTGAACCAGGAGTTTGTGACCACGGCGCGCGTCAAGGGTGTACCGGAGCGGGTGGTGATCTGGCGGCACGCGTTCAACCCGATTCGGGTGCCGCTGATCACGGTGATCGGCCTCTCCTATGCGGGACTGCTTGAAGGCTCGGTGATGATCGAAACGGTGTTTTCCTGGCCAGGAATTGGCAACTACCTGACCACGGCGCTGCTCAATGCCGACATGAACGCAGTGCTGGGCTCGACGCTGGTTATCGGGGCGGTGTTCATCTTCATCAACAAGATTTCAGACGTGCTGTATCGCGTGCTGGACCCGAGGGCACGGTGATGAGTACACGCGACTGGCTGCTCGAAGATTCCCCCACATCCCGTTGGCAGGCCAATGCCGGCCGGGCCTATCGCGTCCTTGCCGCGCTGCTGCGCAACCCGCTATCAGCCTTGGGCGGCGCGATCATCCTCGGGCTGATCCTCACTGCGATCCTCGCGCCATGGATTGCCCCCTATTCGGCTACCGGACAGGACCTCGCCAACCGGCTCGCGCCCCCTTCGCATGCGCATTGGATGGGTACGGACGAACTTGGCCGGGATATCTTCTCGCGGGTGATCTGGGGCAGCCAGATTACGCTGACCATTGTTGGCCTCGTAGCGCTGATCTCGGCGCCGCTCGGGCTGCTGGTGGGGGCCGTTGCCGGCTATTTCGGCGGCTGGACCGATCGGGTGCTCATGGGCGTGACGGATATATTCCTCTCCATGCCCAAGCTGATTCTGGCGCTGGCCTTCGTTGCCGCGCTGGGACCTGGCATCAACAACGCCATCATCGCCATCGCCATTACCTCGTGGCCGGCCTATGCCCGCATCGCGCGGGCCGAGACGCTGACCATCCGCAATGCCGAATTCATTTCGGCGGTGCGACTGCAGGGGGCAGGCCCGTTCCGGGTGATCGTGCAGCATATCCTGCCGCTCTGCACGTCCTCGATGATCGTGCGGGTGACGCTCGACATGGCCGGGGTGATCCTGACTGCGGCAGGCCTCGGTTTCCTAGGCCTAGGTGCCCAGCCGCCGCTGCCGGAATGGGGCGCGATGATTTCGCGCGGGCGGACCTTCATTCTCGATCAGTGGTGGGTCGCGACGATGCCGGGCTTTGCCATCATCATCGTCAGCCTGGGCTTTTGCTTCCTGGGTGACGGGCTGCGCGACGTGCTTGACCCTAAGAACGAGGGCAAGTGATGACCCCCATGCTGGAAGTCAAAAACCTGCGCGTCAGCTTCCCCACCCATCAGGGGCGGGTGGAGGTGGTGAAGGGAATCTCGCTTGAGCTGGGCCGCGAGCGGCTCGGGATCGTGGGCGAGAGCGGCTCGGGCAAGTCGATGACGGGGCGGGCCATTCTCAAACTGATCCGCAAGCCTGGACTGGTGACGGCGGACCGGCTTGCCTTCGAGGGCATCGACATTCTCGAGCAGTCGGAAAAGCAGATGCGGGCCATTCGCGGCGCGCGCATTTCCATGGTCATGCAGGACCCCAAATTCTCGCTCAATCCGGTGATGACGGTGGGCGAGCAGATCGCCGAAGCACTGGTGACGCATGAAAGGCTGCCGCGCCACGCCGTGCATGAGCGGATCATGGCCATGCTCGAGGCGGTGCGGATCAACGACCCGGAGCGGGTGGCCAAGCTCTATCCGCACGAGGTTTCGGGCGGCATGGGGCAACGTATCATGATAGCCATGATGCTGATCCCCGAGCCTGAACTGCTCATCGCGGACGAGCCGACCTCGGCGCTGGATGTGAGCGTGCAGGCGCAGGTGCTCGACATCATCGATGACCTGGTGACGCGCAAGGGGATGGGGCTGATCCTGATCAGCCACGACCTCAACCTGGTATCGCGCTATTGCGACCGTATCCTGGTGATGAATGCGGGGACGGTGGTGGAAGAATGCGCGGCGGGGCAACTCGAGCAGGCGAGCCATCCCTATACGCGAGGGCTTCTGGCGGCGATGCCGACCATCGATGAGAACCGCGACGAACTGCCGGTGCTCGACCGAACGCAATGGGCGGGCACATGAGCGCGATTACGCTGAAGAACCTCGACATTTCCTATGGCGACACCAAGGTCGTGCATGGGGTGAGCCTCGATATCGCCGAGGGCGAGAGCTTTGCCCTGGTGGGCGAAAGCGGCTCGGGCAAATCCACGATCCTGCGAGCCATTGCCGGCCTGGCGCCGGACTGGACGGGCGAGATCGGCGTGATGGGCCAGGCGCGCAGCCATGGCATCGAACGCGCGGTGACGCGGCAGGTGCAGATGGTGTTCCAGGACCCCTATGGCTCGCTGCATCCGCGCAAGACGATCGACGCGACACTGAGCGAACCGTTGGCGATCAACGGCATTGGCAGTCGCGGCGAACGGGTCGAGGCTATGCTGGGCTCGGTGGGGCTCGACCGGCGCTTTCGCTTCCGCTTTCCGCACCAGCTTTCGGGCGGGCAAAGGCAGCGCGTGGCGATTGCGCGGGCGTTGATGCTGGAGCCCAAGGTCTTGCTGCTGGACGAGCCGACGTCGGCGCTGGACGTGAGCGTGCAGGCGGAAATCCTCAACCTGCTCAAACGCCTGCGCCGAGAGCATGGACTGACCTACCTAGTGGTAACGCATAACCTGCCGGTCGTGAGCTTCTTATGCGACCGGCTGGCCGTGATGCGGCACGGACGGATCGTGGAAGTGGCCGATGTGGCCCTGCTCAAACGTGGCGAACTTGTCGAGCCCTACTCAAGAGAATTGCTGGCGGCCACCGAAGGCCGGGCCAGTGTGACTACCCAAGGACCAATCTTATGACTGACTATTCCCAAGCCATCGCGCAGTTCGACGCGGACATTGCTCAGGCCAAGGGCCCCGACGCAGCGTTCGGCGCGCTGCAGGCACTGGTGCAGGCGACGGTGGGGGCAAAGCTCTTCACCTTCATGACTGTGGACATGGAGGCCGAGGTGGCCCGGCGCGCCTATACAAGCGATGCAGCCAACTATCCGACCTCGGGCACCAAGCCGATCCGCTATGACAGCTGGTTCGACATCGTGCATAAAGAGCGCAAGTATTTCGTCGCCAACACGATCGCCGATATCGCCAAGGTGTTCCCCGACTACGAACTGATCAACTCGCTGGGCTGCCAGAGCGTAGTGAACATGCCGGTAGTGATCGGCGGGGAACTGGTGGGAACGGTCAACATGCTGGATGTGGATGGTTACTACACGCCCGAACGCGTGCAGATGATCCGTGACGTGATCGCGGTGCCGGCCAAGCTCGCGGCAGTTATCGCGGCGAAGTAGGTCGCGGCACGATCTGGAACGAAAGACCCGCGGAGCGATCCGCGGGCTTTGTTGTTTTGATACCCCCTCCCGATCTCCCCTGACAGGGGGAGGTGCAGATCGAGAATGCTGCCCTACCCTGCCTGGGCCATGAGGCTAGCATTGCCGCCGGCGGCGGTAGTGTCGATGCAGACATGTCGTTCAACAATCAGGCGGTCGCTCTCCTCGGGCGAGGTGAGCAGCGGAATGATAGCGCCGTCCCGGGCGCTGAGAGCGCTGCGGATGGCGCGCAGGGTTTCATCAACCCCGAACCAGGCCACAGCATCGAAGGTCCGGGCGTGGCTGAGCGCGTCAAAATCCAGATCGGCAAAGATGGCCGTATTGCCCGACGGCGCGACCATGGCAGCCTGCGCCTGGAGGTCGGCGGGCGTGGGGCCGAGGCAGAGAACGGTGCCGCGCGGGACGGTGTGCATGACGTTGCTCTCGCCAGTAGGGCCCGGCAGCGTCAGCGGCGTCGTGACTGAATGGCCATGGCCCTGGGTGAAGCGCGGCAGGTAATGCGGTCCGCCCGCCTTGGGGCCGGTGCCCGAGAGCCCTTCACCGCCAAAAGGCTGCGAGCCGACAACGGCACCGATCTGATTGCGGTTGATGTAGATATTTCCGGCATGAACTTCGCCGGAGACTTTGCGGACGCGCGAGGAAATGCGGGTGTGAAGACCAAAGGTCAGGCCATATCCGGAGGCGTTGATGGCGGCGATGACCGCATCCAGTTCATCGGTCTTGAAGGTCGCAACGTGGAGGACCGGGCCGAAAATCTCCTCGGCGAGGTCCTCGATGCCTTTGACGCGCAACATGGTGGGGGCCACGAAGGTGCCCTGAAGCGGCGTGTTCAAGCGATGAATCAGATTCCCCGCGCGCTCGTAACTATCGATATGCGCTTGTATTTTGTCCCTCGCGGCACTGTCGATAACGGGACCGACATCGATGGCAAGCGCCCAGGGATTGCCCAGGGTTAGCTCGTCCATGGCGCCCTTGAGCATCTCCATGGTCCGCTCGGCCGCATCTTCCTGCAGGTAGAGCACGCGCAGGGCCGAGCAACGCTGGCCGGCGGACTGGAAGGCCGAGGCGAGGATGTCGCGCACCGCCTGTTCGGGTAGTGCGGTCGAGTCGACGATCATGGCGTTGAGGCCACCGGTCTCGGCGATGAGCGGTGCCGTGGGTGCGAGATGGGCGGCCATGGCGCGATCGATCTTGTGGGCCGTGGGCAGCGAGCCGGTGAAGACGACGCCGGCAATGCGTGGATCGGAGGTCAGCGCGGTGCCAACCTCGCCTGCGCCGGGGAGCAACTGGATGGTATCCGCGGGGATGCCGGCCTGATGCATGAGTTGGATAGCACGGAAGGCGATCAGCGGGGTCTGCGGGGCCGGCTTGGCCAGTACCGGATTGCCGGCGACGAGGGCGGCCGCGATCTGGCCGGTGGAGATGGCCAAGGGGAAATTCCACGGCGAGATGGCGGCGAAGGGGCCGCGGGGGGCGGCGAGAGACTGCGCTTCCGCCTCGGCAGCATAGTAGCGCAGGAAATCGACAGCTTCACGGACTTCAGCCACGGCATCGGCCCAGGTCTTGCCGGCTTCGCGGGCAAGGAGGGCGAAGAATTCTGCGGCGTTGGACTCATAGAGATCAGCCACGGCGCGCAGGAGATTGGCGCGGGTGGCGACGGGAGTTTGGGCCCAGGACGAGGCTGTAGCGGCGGTGATGGCGGCCGTAACGTCTTCCACGGTGGCGTTGGTGACTGTGCCGAGAAGGTCGGAGTGATCGGCGGGGTTGGTGACCTTGGACGAAGGCTCCTTCACCCGATGCTGCGCGCTGCGCTCTCCCCCAGAGGGAGAGGCAAGAAGAGGCTCGGCGTGCCACTGGGTTGCCTCAAAGGCGGCCCGAGCCTGTTCCATACGCGGGAAGGCGACGGGGTCGGTGAGGTCCAGGCCGGCGGAATTGCGGCGGGCGCCGAAGATGGCGGATGGCGCAGGGATGGCTGGGTTGGGAATGACGTCGAGCCCCAGGATCTTGCCGATGGGGTCTTCGGCCACGGCCGCGGCCGGGATGTCCTCGTCGGCAATCTGGTAGACGAAGGAGCCGTTGGCACCGTTCTCCAGCAGGCGGCGAACCAGATAGGCCAGCAGGTCCTTGTGGGCGCCGACGGGGGCATAGATGCGGGTGCGGGTGCCGTGGTTGGTGCGCAGCACTTCGTGCAGGCGCTCACCCATGCCGTGCAGACGCTGGAATTCGTAGGTTTCGTTGTAGCGCCCCGCCTCGGCCGCCAGATGCAACACCGCCGACGCGGTATGGGCGTTGTGAGTGGCAAATTGTGGATAGATATGGGGCGAGGCAAAGAGGCGGCGCGCCGCAGCGATATAGCTGATATCGGTCGCTGCCTTGCGCGTGAAGACAGGGTAGCCCTCGAGGCCAAGGACCTGGGCACGCTTGACCTCGGCATCCCAATAGGCGCCCTTGACCAGCCGGACCATGATGCGGCGGTCGAGCGATTTCGCCGTGGCTTCGAGCCAGTCGATCAGCGGCAGGACGCGCTTGCCATAGGCTTGCACCACGACTCCGAATCCGTCCCAGCCGGCGAGTTCGGGCGTGGCGAGAACTTCAGCGATGATGTCGAGGGAAAGATCGAGCCGATCGGCCTCTTCGGCATCGATGTTGAAGCCCATATTTGCAGCTCGGGCGGCCAGCGCCAATTTGCGGGTCGCTTCAACCAGTTCGGCCATGACGCGGTGGCGCTGCGCGAACTCGTAACGCGGGTGGAGCGCCGAAAGCTTGACCGAAATGCCGGGATTGTCTCGGACGGAGGGCGAGGTGCAATGCGGCGCAAGGCGGGCAATGGCTGCAGCGTAGGCGTCAAAGTACCGGGCAGCATCAGCCGAGGTGCGGGCGGCTTCGCCGAGCATGTCATACGAATATCGGTAGCCGAGACTCTCGGGCTTCCTGGCATTGACGATGGCCTCGTCAATGGTGCGGCCGAAGACGAACTGGCTGCCGAGCAGGCGCATGGCCTGACCGACAGCCGTGCGGATGACCGGCTCGCCCAGGCGGGCAATGGCGCGGTGGAGGGCACTCGTCGGGCCTATTTCGGGGTCGCCGAGCACATCGGCGGTCAGGTTGAGGGCCCAGGAGGAGAAGTTGACCAGTTGGCTGGTCGAGGCGCCGAAATGGCTCGCCCAATCGGAACCAGCCACCTTGTCGTGAATGAGCGCATCGACCGTTTCGGCATCGGGGACACGCAGCAGGGCTTCAGCCAGTGACATGAGCGCCACGCCTTCGTCAGTTGCGAGCCCATATTCGGCAAGGAAACTCTCCATGAGCCCGAGGCGATTGCCGCTGCGAACGGTGGTGACGAGGGTCTCGGCGTGATCCGATATGGCAGTGCGCGCTTCAATATCCAGGCCAGTCCGGGTGATGAGATCGCGAACAAGCGCGGCCTCACCTGCCAGGTTGCAGGCGCGAAGGGCGGTGCGGGCTGTTTCGATATCGGACATGGGGCTCTCATGGGCACGACACCGCGATATGGCACCGCGGAGCCTGATATCCGGAGATAATGCCATGGCGACGACAGGCGTTTCGTCTGATCATATGGCCAAATTGACCGGGCGATGTTATCCTTCGGGTACATTGCAGGACTATCGCCTATGAAGAATGCCACGTACGACACATTAGACCAGATCGACCGACGCATCCTGGACGAGTTGGGACGTGATGGGCGGATCAGCGTGGCGGAACTGAGTCGGCGGGTGAACCTATCCAAGACGCCCTGCCAGGCGCGGATCACTCGGCTGGAGCAGGCCGGATATATTCTGGGGTATCGGGCGGTGATCGACCCCAAGCGGCTGGGCCTGCCGCATGTAGCCTTTGTCGAAGTGAAGTTAAGCGATACGCGCAAGGCAGCGCTTGCGGCCTTCAACAAGGCGGTACGAGCCATTCCCGAGGTGGAACAGGCGCATATGATCGCGTCGAGCTTTGACTACCTGCTCAAGGTGCGGACCAAGGACATAGCCGACTATCGAGAGGTGCTGGGCGAGCGGATCAGCGCCCTGCCCCATGTGGCGCATACGAGCACGCATGTGTCTATGGAAGCCGTGAAGGGGGATGAAGAATAGGCCGTCAAGCAGCTGGGAACAGTTTCCAGCGGCGGGGGCGGAAGGCTAGGCGAGTCTTTTCGCCCGCGGGATGATCGAACGGCAGGTCGATTTCAACCAGATGCCCTGCCCCGCCGATCTCGAGTTCGACCCGGCGGGTACCGCCGACGCGGCGCGAGGTGTGGACGACGCCAGCCAGCGAGGCATCTGCCTCAATCAGGTCAACATCGTGGGGGCGGAAGAAGAGGCGAGCATTGCCTGGCTGTGCGTCGCCAGCAGGCACGCCAATGGCGCGGCCACCTACCCAGAGCTCTCCATTTTCGATAGTGACCGGCAAGGTGCTCGACTCACCGATGAAGCCGAAGACGAATGGCGAGGTGGGGTGGTCATAAACGGTGTCGGGCGTGCCGACCTGCTCGATGCGGCCCTGGCTCATGACACAGAGGCGATCAGAGAGTTCGAGGGCTTCTTCCTGATCGTGCGTGACGAAGACGGTGGTATGGCCGGTGCGGTCATGGATTTCGCGCAGCCATTTGCGCAGTTCGCGGCGAACCTGAGCGTCGAGCGCGCCGAACGGCTCGTCCAGCAGCAGCACGGCCGGTTCGATGGCGAGGGCCCGGGCCAGGGCGACGCGCTGGCGCTGGCCGCCGGAGAGCTGATTGGGATAGCGCTTTTCGAGGCCGGTGAGTTGGACCAGGTCAAGCAGTTCCATGGCGCGGCGGCGGATTTCTCCGGCCGGCGGACGGGTGGAACGCGGACGGACCTTGAGGCCAAAGGAGATGTTTTCGAGGATCGTCATGTGCCGGAACAGGGCATAGTGCTGGAACACGAAGCCGATATTGCGCTCCTGCACGGTCTTTTCGGACGCGTCGGTGTCACCGAAGAAAATCTTGCCGGCCGTGGGCATTTCAAGGCCAGCAATGAGGCGCAACAGGGTGGTCTTGCCCGATCCTGACGGGCCAAGCAGTGCGATCAACTCGCCCGAATGAATATCAAGCGACACATCATGCAGCGCCGGGAACCGGTCGAATTCCTTGCGCACGTTTTGAACGCGAACTTCCATGACGCAGATTCCTATCAGTGATTGGCGCCGGCGGCGATTTCTTCGCCGAAGCGCCATTCCAGCGCCGACTTGAGCACCAGGGTGACCAGTGCCAGCAGGGCCAGCAGCGAGGCCAGGGCAAAAGCCGCTGTGGCGTTGTACTCATTGTAGAGCATTTCCACCTGCAGCGGCATGGTGGTGGTCTGGCCGCGGATCTTGCCCGACACCACGGCGACAGCTCCGAACTCGCCCATGGCGCGGGCATTGCAGAGCAGGACGCCATAGAGCAGGCCCCATTTGATATTGGGGAGTGTGACGCGCCAGAAGGTCTGCCAGCCATTGGCGCCCAGCGAGAGCGCCGCTTCCTCATCCCCAGTGCCCTGATCCTGCATCAACGGGATCAATTCGCGGGCAACGAAGGGGAAGGTGACGAAGATGGTAGCCAGCACGATGCCAGGCAGAGCGAAGAGGACCTCAATGCCGTAGCTCTTGAGGAAGGGACCGAGGAAGCTCCCTGCCCCGAAGAGCAGCACATAGACCAGACCGGAGATCACCGGCGATACGGAGAACGGCAAGTCGATCAGGGTGATAAGGAAGGCCTTGCCCTTGAACTCGTACTTGGCGATCGCCCACGAGGCGGCGAGGCCGAAAACGACGTTGAGCGGCACCGCAATTGCGGCGACCAGCAGCGTCAGCCGAATGGCGGCCTGCGCGTCCTTCTCGGCGAGGGCGGCAAAGAAGGTGCCGATGCCCTTGGCGAAGGCCTCATGGAACACCGCATAGGTGGGCAGAACCAAGATGACCGCCATGAAGGCCAGGGCGATGAGGATGAGCAGAAGCTGGACGGGGCGACTCTCGCTGGTGGGAGAGCGGCGACGTTTGCGGGGCGCGCGGAGCTTAGTTGCCATAGCCATACCTCCGGCGGCTCCAGGCCTGGATGAGATTGATGAACAACAGCATGGCAAAGGAAATCAGCAGCATGACCATGGCGATGGCCGTGGCGCCGCCATAGTTGAATTCCTGCAAGCGGATATAGATCAGCAGCGGGGCGATTTCCGAGACGAAAGGGATATTGCCGGCGATGAAGATGATCGAGCCGTATTCACCCACGGCGCGGGCGAAGGCCAGCGCGAATCCGGTGAGAATGGCCGGGGTGAGGCTGGGCAGGATGACGCGCATCACCGTCTGAAAGCGATTGGCGCCAAGGGTAGCGCTGGCTTCCTCAACCTCGTGACTTACCTCTTCGAGAATGGGCTGGATGGTGCGCACGACGAAGGGCAGGCCGATGAAGATCATGGCAATTACAATGCCGGCAGGCGTATAGGCAATGCGCCAGCCCAATGGAGCAAAAAGCATGCCGATGGTGCCGTTGGGCGCGTAGACGGCAGTGAGCGCGATGCCGGCGACGGCGGTGGGCAGAGCGAAGGGCAGATCGATGATGGCATCGAAAATGCGGCGGCCAGGGAAACGATAGCGCACCAGAACCCAGGCGATCAGCGTGCCGAAGATGACGTTGACGCCGGCGGCGATGAGTGCGGTGACGAAGCTGACGCGGAGCGCGCCCAATACGCGCGGATCGGTCGCGGCCTTCCAGAAACCCTCCGGCCCCAAGCCGGCGGAGCGAACCGCCAAGGCTATCAGCGGGATCAGGATGATCAGCGAGAAATAGGTGAGCGTGAAGCCCATAGTCAGCCCGAAACCGGGAATGACACTGGGCTGCCGAATGTTCCAGCCGCGGCGCCTGATGGTCGAAGCGGCGGCAGTCAAGCGGCGATCCGGCTGTTGGTTTCGGCAACGCAGTTCATATCGACCTCTCAACCCGGGCGGCGTGGCGACCCTAGTAGATCAGTCGGGTTTATCAAAGCGAGCGGGTGGCGTTTGCGCGCAGCGGCTTGGAAAATTGTGCTAGCAGCAGCAGAAATCAGAGATTCGCGAAGGGCCGCGCGCTGGTTCAGCGCGGCGGGCTCCAGAGCGGGGTCTCGCGTTCCAACGGTGCCATGGCGGTGATGTCCTCCCCGCGGCGCATGGCGATGTTCATTCGGAAGCTGTTGCCGATGCGTTCGGAGCGCTCAACGAAGAGTGCGGCAATGTCGGGTGGACAGATGCCTTCCACGGTGCGGCGAAACAGGGCCAGCCAGCGCATGAAGTGGGCGTCGGAAAGTTCGGGGATAGCCATGTGCTTAGGCATGGGTCGGCCGGCATAGCGGCCGGTGCCGAGCAGCATCGAGCTCCAGAAATCGGTGATGAGATCAAGGTGGCCCGGCCAGGCTTCGGGCGCGATACGGCTGTTGAAGACCGGTCCGATGAGCGGATCACGACGGGCATCGGTATAGAAGCGGTCGACCACAGCGCGGATCATGGGTTCATCGAGACCCTCGGGCGTTTCCCAGCCGACGCGCTGGTGGCGAGTGCCTACGGGCGGACGTGGATTGTTCTCGGTCATGGTCGAAGCTCGGCGATGGCATAGGTGCAGCGGCGGCCGCCCGAGACGATGTGTTCGGTGCGCTCGACCGTGACATCCTCGCCCAGCACGGCGCGGAAGACATCGAGCTCGGCGCGGCAGAAGCCCTGGCAGGCGGTAGCGGCTGCACAGATCGGGCAGTGGTTTTCGATCAGCAGCAGTGAGCCATCGGGCTCCTCGCGCCATTCAGCCATATAGCCCTCGGCAGAGCGAAGATCGGCAAGGGCGGCGACCCTGTCGCGCAAGGCGGGGCTGTTGGCCAGCGCAGCATCGTAGCCCGCGCGAGTTTCGCTTTCTCGAACGGAAATCAACCTGTCGAGCGCGTCCTGCCCCAGCGAGGAGCGGATGATATCGAGAAGTTGCACCGTCAAGGCGGCGTGAGTGTCGGGGAAACGGGATTGGGCGGTGGCAGTCAGGGTCCACAGCTGGGTCGGACGACCGACGCCCCGCGGCTGGGTGGTCGCCACAACCAGACCATCCTGGGCAAGCCGGGCCAGTTGCTGGCGGACGGCCTCGCCGGTGGTGCCAAGCATAGGCCCGAGTGCGGCGGCAGAGAGTGCGCCATGCATCTTGAGTGCCATCAGCACCCGCTCGGCCGGACTGCGCGGGGACCACGGCACGACGCCTGGAACTGCGTTCGCCCGGCCCCCGTTATCCAAGTTCTGGCTTGACATATCAGCTTCAGAAGTTTTCAAAGATACTGCTTGGATAAACGGTGAAGCGCTGAATTGCAAGCGCGCCAGATCAGCACAGAGGATCTCCAAATGGCTTTCGAACTCCCCGCCCTGCCCTATGCCCATTCCGCCCTCGCCGATCGCGGCATGAGCCAGGAAACGCTGGAACTGCACCATGACAAGCACCATCAGGCCTATGTGACTGCGCTGAACGGGTTCGTTGAAAAGAATGCAGACCTGCAGGGCAAGTCCCTGGAAGAGATCATCGCCTTCGCCAACGGCAAGTCTGACCTAGCGCCGGTGTTCAACAATGCCGGGCAGCACTGGAACCATATCCACTTCTGGAACGCCCTGTCGCCAAATGGCGGCAAGCTGGGCGGCAAGCTTGAAGCCAAGATCGTCAGCGACCTCGGCAGCGTCGATGCCTTCAAGGAGCAGTTCAAGACCGCGGCGACCACGCAGTTCGGCTCAGGCTGGGCTTGGCTGGTACTGGGTAGCGACGGCAAGCTCAAGGTCACCAAGACACCGAACGGCTCCAATCCGCTCGCAACCGGCGAAGGTAAGCCGCTGCTGGGTCTCGATGTCTGGGAACACAGCTACTATGTGGACTTCCGCAATCGCCGCCCCGACTATGTGACCAACTTCCTCGACAAGCTGGCCAACTACGAATTCGCCGAAGCCAATCTGGGCTAGGACCGGGGATGAGTGGCGATGCACTGCCTTACACAGAGCACCGCCACTTCGCCGGACGAATGCGATCCGGCTTGGAGAGTGAATTGACGACAGCCATGGCCGACTTCGATCTGCCCGATACAATGCGACTGCGGCCGGCCCGCCGGCCGGTGGTTGGCAGCGCCGAATTCCGCGCCGCCATGTCGGCCATGGCCACCACGGTCAGCGTGGTGGCTGCACGCCGGGGCAACGAACGCGTCGGGCGGACGGTGACCTCGGTCCTGTCGCTGTCGATTACGCCACCAGCAATCCTGGTGTCGATCGACATCATGAGCCGGCTGGCTGATGTCATCGCCAGGACTGGCGGCTTTTCGCTAGCCATGCTGGCAGAGGGCCAGCAGTCGGTGGCACAAGCTTTCGCCGGACAGGTGGAACCGGAGGAGCGTTTCGGTAGTACCGACTGGACGGAGTGGCCCTCGGGACATCCGCTGCTGCTGGGCGCGGTAAGCGCGCTCGATTGCGATGTGATTGGCTCGATAGAGACCGGCACGCATGTCCTGTTTGCCGGCGCGATCATCGAAGCCGAGACAACAACCAGCCGTTCGCCACTATTGTGGCAGCGCCACCACTATCAGGGGCTGACCGGGGTCGACTAACCTGCAGGTACCTGACAAGCTCAGGAGGTGAACTTGCCTTGATCGGCAACCCATCGGCCAGCTTGGCATTCCCCTTCAAAATCCTGAATTCCTCGTGGAAGGAGAGGCCGATGCCCCGGTTCTATTTTCACTATCGCACAGATGACGAACTGATACGCGATGTGGACGGCAGCGAGTTGCCGGACCTCGACGCGGCGGAAACGAACGCCGCTGCGCTGGCCAAGGCGATCGTGGAACATGCCGCCAGCAGCGGCGAGGATACGCGGGTCCCCCGGTCGATCGAAATCACCGATGCAGCCGGCGAAGAGCTGCTTTACCTGGTGTTCTGGGCCGGTCAGAGGGTGGATGAGGATGAAGTTGACGACGAAGGTGAGATCCCCGTCGCGCCAGTGACGCTGCACTGACCAGGTTCGTCAGAATACAAGAACGCCGGCCCCGAGGCCGGCGTTCTGCATCATCGAGGACATTCCCGATTATTGGCCAGGCGTGCCGGAATAGATCTGGTCGAAGACACCGCCATCGCCGAAGAAGTGCGGCTGGGCTTCGCGCCACCCACCGAAATCCTCGATGGTCACGAGGTTGACCGCGCCGAAGCGCGCCACGTCTTCGGCAGCAGCCAATTCGGGCTTGAACGGACGGTAGTAGTTGGCAGCGGCGATCGACTGCCCCTCGGCCGAATAGAGATATTCGAGATAGGCGTGCGCCAGGTCGGTATTGCCCTTCTTTTCGGCATTGCCGGTGACGACGGCCACTGGCGGTTCGGCAAGAATGGAAATGGACGGCGTGACGATATCGAAAGCGTCGGGACCCAGTTCCTCCAGGGCGAGATAGGCCTCGTTTTCCCAGGCTAGCAGAACATCGCCAATCCCGCGCTGCACAAAGGTGGTGGTGGAGCCGCGGGCGCCAGTATCGAGAACCGGGACATGCTTGTAGAGCTCGGTCACGAAGGCCTGTGCCGTTTCATCGGAGCCGCCCGGCTGTGCCTTAGCCCACGCCCAAGCCGCAAGCAGGTTCCAGCGGGCGCCGCCGGAAGTCTTGGGATTGGGCGTAATGACTTCAACACCATCCTGGATCAGATCGCCCCAATCGGCGAGGGCCTTCGGATTGCCTTTGCGCACGAGGAAGACGATTGTCGAGGTGTAGGGCGCGTTGTTGTTTTCGAGCGTGCCGCGCCAGTCGGCCGGGATCAACGCCGGACTGGCGTCGGAAATGGCATTGATATCGCTTTCGAGAGCCAGGGTGACCACATCGGCCTCGAGGCCATCGATAACGGTGCGGGCCTGAGCGCCCGAGCCACCATGGGTAACCTGGATGGCCACGCTTTCGCCCGCCTCGGACTGCCAGTGGTTCACGAAGGCTTCGTTGAACTGCTGGTAGAGTTCACGGGTGGGGTCATAGCTGACATTTACCAGGGTGCGATCCTGAGCATGCGTGGTCACCACAAAGCCCACTGTCAGCGCCACCGCCAATGCGGTGTAGGCGATAAGTTTCGGTGCGTTCTTCATCTCTGTCTCCCGCTGAGATCGAATGAAAGACTACCAAACGAATAGGGTATTACAAGGCTAGCAACATGCTTCGGGCAGGCCGCAAAGAAAACGTTTTACCTCCAGGAGAGCAAAATACGCAATCTGCCGCGCAGATCGGCGTTGAAAGTCATCACTTGCGCAAGTCCATTCCAGAAAACAGGGATATCCCACCTTGGTCGCAGTGCCCGCGCCTGTTGTTCGGGCAGCCTGTCGCCTAAACTTGGGCAAGCGCGGTCGGGAGTGGATGAATGAATCAGGCTCAATCAAGTCGGACAGCCATGCTGAACCGGATTGCGGCTTTGACGGGTGACGATGCCGGCTTTGCCCGGTTCTTCAAGGCAGCAGTAGTCGCGACTGACGCGGACGACTTGGCCCGACAGGAGCCGGAACAGTTCCAAGCGGCGCTAAGACACTCCTACCGCCACCTGCTCGCCTATAGCGGCGACAGGAGCCACATCAGCGCCATACCACCGGTTGGACCGGGCGCTCCTCTTGTGCTCGACATCGTTTCGCTCGACATGCCGTTCATTGTCGACAGCGCCCTTGCCGCCTTGCGAGCGGCAGGCGGAACGGTACGCCTCTTTACCCATCCGGTGTTGAGGGTGGATGAAGGCGCCGTGGGTGATACCGGACAGGCATTGAGCGTGCTGCACATCCACAGCGATCCGGTTGCCGATCTCGATGCACTGGTGGCGGAGCTGAAAGCCACAATGACGGCGGTGACGCGGGCGGTGCGCGACTGGGAGCCCATGCTGAACCGGTTGCGCACCGGTATTGGCGCGCTGGAAAAGGCGCCTGCCGGTCAGAAGAAGGAGCCGCTACGGTTTCTCGAATGGCTGACAGAGAATAACTTTACCTTCCTCGGCATGCGCGACTATCGCCTCGAAGGCGACCGGCTTGAGCCGGTGGCCAGCAGCGGGCTGGGCATACTGCGCGAACCCGAGATGAAGGTGTTGCGCAGCGGGTCGAACCTTGTGGAATCCACGCCGCAGCACGCTGCCTTCATGGCAACCGACGAGCCATTGTTGGTGACCAAGGCGAATGTGCGGGCACGGGTGCACCGGCGCGTGCATATGGACTATGTAGGCATCAAGACGTTCGACAGCGCAGGTGAGGCGATCGGCGAGTTGCGCATCGTCGGCCTGTTCACGGCCCAGGCGCAGGTTACCCCACATACCGACGTGCCGATCATCCGCCGCAAGATTGCCGATGTCATGCGCAAATCCGGCGTCGATCCGCTGGGACACGATGGCCGAACATTGCTCAGCGCGCTCGACGGCTATCCCCGGGACGAGTTGTTCCAGATCAGCACGGAGCAACTGTTCGAGTTCGGGACGGCCGTCGCCGCCCTGTTCGACCGCCCGCGGGTGCGGGTGCTGCCGAGGATCGACCGGTTCGACAACTTCGTCTCTATCCTCGTCTATGTACCGCGCGATCGGTACGACGCGGATGCAAGAGCGCGCATCACGCGCTATCTGGCGCAGGCCTATGACGGACGCGTTTCCGCCTATTTCCCGCATTTTCCCGAAGGGGAACTGGTGCGACTGCACGTGATCATCGGCCGGGTGGCCGGGCCGACGCCGCAACCGAGCCGGGCGGAACTGGAAGCGAGGGTGGATGCGCTGACCTCCAATTTCGGCGACCTGCTGGCAACGACGGCACAGGACAAGGCGGTCATAAGCGACTATCGGGATGCGTTCTCGACAGCCTATCAGTCGCGCTATTCTGCCGAAGATGCCCTCGACGACATTGCGATATTGCGGGCCCTCGGAGACGGGTCGCGCGTCGCCACGAAACTCCAGGCGCATGACGGCAATGATCGCCTGCTGGGGCTCAAATTTTATCACCGCGAAAGCGCCATTCCGCTCAGCGACCGCGTGCCGATGCTGGAAGCCTTCGGCTTCCGGGTGATCGATGAACGCACCTATACGATCCTGCCGCGGGACGGAGTGGAGCGCTATCTGCACGACATGCTGCTCGAGCCGGCCGATGGCGGCCAGGTGGATGTGGCGGCACGTGGCGCCGCCATCGAAGAGGGTCTGCTTGCGGTGTGGGATGGACTGGCCGAGAGCGACCAGATCAATACGCTGGTGACGCGTACAGGCCTCGACTGGCGGGAGACTTCCCTGTTGCGGGCACTATCACGCTATCTGCGGCAGGTCGGCATTTCCTATTCGCAGCGCTATATCGCCAGCGTTCTAGTGAAACAGGCCGAGGCGGCAGTGGCGCTGGTGGACCTGTTCAAGGCGCTGCATGACCCGCAGCAAATCGAGCGGGAAGCCAGCGCCGAAGCGGCGCGTGAACGCATCGTGACGGCGCTGGATGCCATGGCCTCGCTGGACGAGGATACGATCGTGCGGCGCTTCCTGAACCTGATCGAAGCCACGGTGCGCACCAACGCGTTCCAGCGGGATGACGAGGGCAGGCCCATGCCCGCCCTGGCGATCAAGTTCAATTCCGCGCTGGTTGACGGCATGGCCGCGCCGCGCCCCTACCGCGAAATCTCGGTCTATTCGCCGCGGGTGGAGGGGGTACATCTGCGATTTGGTGCCATTGCGCGCGGTGGTATCCGCTGGTCGGATCGGCCGGAGGATTTCCGTACCGAGGTGCTGGGGCTGGTCAAGGCGCAGCAGGTCAAGAATGCGGTGATCGTGCCGGTGGGCGCCAAGGGCGGCTTCGTGCCGCGACGATTGGTGCCGGGCATGGCGCGGGAGGCAATGCAGGCCGAAGGCGTGGCCGCCTACAGCATTTTTATCGGGGCGCTGCTGGATGTGACCGACAACCTTGTCGATGGTGCCGTGGTGCCGCCCCGGCAGGTGGTGTGCCGGGATGGCGCCGACCCCTACCTGGTGGTGGCGGCGGACAAGGGTACGGCACGCTTCTCCGACACGGCGAACGGCATTGCCCAGGCGCGCGGTTTCTGGTTGGGCGACGCCTTCGCCTCGGGCGGATCGGCCGGCTATGACCACAAGGAGATGGGCATCACGGCGCGCGGCGGCTGGGAGGCGGTCAAGCGGCATTTCCGGGAAATGGATCGCAACATCCAGCGCGAGCCATTTACCGTTGTCGGCGTGGGCGACATGAGCGGGGACGTGTTCGGCAACGGCATGCTGCTCAGCCCGCAAATCCGGCTGGTGGCGGCTTTCGATCACCGCGACATCTTTATCGATCCCAATCCTGACGCCGCCTCGAGCTTTGCCGAGCGGCAACGGCTGTTCGCCCTGCCCCGTTCGAGCTGGCAGGACTACGACAACGGGTTGATCTCCTCCGGTGGCGGGGTGTTTTCGCGCTCGCTCAAGTCCATTCCGCTCAGCAAGGAAATGCAAGGCGTGTTGGGACTGAACATGGCGCAGGCGACCCCCGCCGAAGTAATGAGCGCCATCCTCAAAGCCGAGGTGGACCTGCTGTGGTTTGGCGGGATCGGCACCTATATCCGCGCGAGCAGCGAAAGCGATGCCGAGGTGGGCGACCGTGCAAATGACCTTATCCGGGTCAACGGCGCCGATGTGCGAGCCAAGGTGGTCGGCGAGGGCGCAAACCTAGGCGTGACGCAACGTGGACGCGTGGAATATGCGCTCAAGGGCGGGCGGATCAATACCGACGCGATCGACAATTCGGCCGGCGTCAATTCGAGCGACCTCGAGGTCAATATCAAGATTGCGCTGGCGCCGCTGCTGGGCGACGGAACATTGAGCCATGAGGCGCGCAATGGCTTCCTCGAGGCGATGACCGGGGAACTGGCGGCGCTGTGCCTGCGCAACAACTATCTGCAATCGCTGGCCCTGTCGCTGGCCGAGCGGGCACGCGTAGGCGAGTTGCCCCATCACCGAGCGCTGATCGAGGGGCTCGAAGCGCGCGGCCTGCTGGACCGGGCGGTGGAATTTCTGCCGTCCAATGCCACGATGGACGCGCGGGCCAGCACCGGCCTGGGCCTGATGCGGCCGGAACTGGCGGTGATCCTGGCTTATGCCAAGCTCACGCTCTATGCCGACCTGCTCGAAGGGGATGCGATCGACGATGCGTATGTGGCGGGCGAGCTTTACCGCTACTTCCCGGAAATGCTGCACAGTGCCTACCCCGAGGCCGTGGCGGGCCACAGGCTGAAACGCGAAGTCATCGCCACGGTCCTGGCCAATGCCATGATCAACCGGGGCGGACCGAGCTTCGTCAGTGAATTGACCGCGGCGACCAGCGCCAATGCAGGCGAGGTGGCACTGGCCTTTGCCGGTACGCGGGATGCCTATGGCTTGCCGGCGATCAACAGCGCCATCGATGCGCTGGATGGCAGTGTATCGGGTATGCTGCAACTGGAACTTTATGCTGAAGTGATGGACCTGCTGCGGCAGGAGAGCCTGTGGTTCCTGCGCAATGCCGATGTGACGCAGGGGCTGGCCGGACTGGTGGAACGGCACGCAGCCGGCGTAGAGGCGCTGCGCAACGTGCTGGACACGGCCCTGCCCCCGGCGCTGGCAGGCGTGGTTGCCGAGCGCACCGGACAGTTGGTGGCACAGGATGTGCCCCAACCCACGGCGCGGGCAATCGCGGAACTGCCGGTACTGAGCTATGCCAGCGACATCGTGCTGGTGAGCGAGCGGGCGGGCGTTGCAGTGGCAACCGGGGCCGCAGCCTTCTTCGGTGTGTTCGGCGTGTTCAATCTCTGGCCCATCATCGAGCAGGGCAAGGCGATCCAGCTCAGCGACCGGTTCGAGCGGATGGCGCTGGACCGGGCATTGGCCAACCTGATGCGGGCACAGCGCGACCTGACTGCCGACGTGCTCAAGGCCCGCGGCGGCCTTGAAGCGTGGAGCATGCAGCCCGCCATTGCGCGGACGGCAGCCTCAGTTGCCGAACTGACGCAGGGCGAGCTGACGGTTTCGCGGCTCTCCGTGGCGGCGGGGCTTCTGGCCGACCTGGCACAGGCGTCATAGCGCCCATCCGAAAGTCGGCCTTGTTTCGACGCGCGAGTCTGGGAAAGTGGCCCCCCGCCCACTCTCCCGGAGCTTACTGATGACCACTCTTGCCGAATGGCTCGCCGCCCAGCCTGTCGACACCGGACTTGCCGCAAGCGTGGCCAGCATGGCCGCGGCCAGCGTGGAGATCGCGGCGGTGCTGCGGGCGGCGCCGATCCAGGGACAGGTCGGGCTGGTGGGGCGCGTCAATGTGCAAGGGGAGGAGCAGAAGCAACTCGACCTCATCTCAAACGACATTGTCGTCAAGCACTTGGAGCAGAATGAAGCGGTTTCGATTCTGGTTTCCGAAGAACTGGATGAACCACTTCAGATGCAGATTCAGGGCCGCTACATGGTGGCGACCGATCCCCTGGATGGATCTTCGAACCTGGACGTAAATGTCACTGTCGGCACGATTTTTTCCGTGCTGGAGGCAGCACAAGGGTTGCTGCAGCCAGGCAGCGCGCAATTGGCGGCGGGTTATGTCGCCTATGGACCGGCCACCAACCTGGTCCTGAGCTTTGGCGGCCCGGTCGTGGTGTTCACCCTAGACAGTAAAGGCGTCTACCTGCTGACCGATACGGAGGTGCAGGTCCCCCAGGCCTCTGCAGAATATGCCATCAACACGGCGCGCGAACGTTTCTGGGATGCGGCCACGCGCGGCTATGTGGCGGAGAATGTCGCCGGGGAGACCGGCGCGTCGGGCAAGAGGCACAATATGCGCTGGGTCGGCTCGATGGTGGCCGATGTGCACCGCATCCTGATGCGCGGCGGCATTTTCCTCTACCCGCTCGACAGCGAGACGGTCAGCAAGGGCGGCCGGCTGCGCCTGCTCTACGAAGCCAATCCAATGGCATTCCTGATCGAGGCAGCGGGGGGAAAGGCGACGACGGGACGGCAGCGGCTACTGGAGGTGATGCCCGCCGCAATCCACCAGCGCGTGCCGGTAGTCCTGGGGTCTTCCGAGGAAGTGGAGCGGGTGGAGGCATGGTACGCCAAGGAATGAGGCCATCCCTGGAGATGCCGCCCGGTAGAATTGCAACGTTCCTACTGAATGGCTATAGCTCGGCGTCGAGGAGCCGGATGTGTTCCGGCCGGGAGCCATGATGACCGACGTGCAGCCGACGCTTGCCAAGACCAATTCCAGCCCGTGGCCGAGCCGGCCTTTTCACCGGCAATACCTGATGCGACAGGCCAACAACCTGTTCGACTTCTTCGAAGCCGCTTCGATCAGTCCCAAGGGGGGATTTTTCGAGCTGGACGACGAAGGCAGGCCGCTGAACGAGGCCAATTCGACGCGGCAGATCCACGTCACAACGCGCATGATCCATTGTGCTGCGATCGGCAGCCTGATCGGACGGCCTGGTTCGGATGAAATCATCGACCATGGCATGCGGTATGTGTGGGAAAAGCACCGGGACGCCCGCCATGGCGGCTATGTCTGGGGGCTGGACGACAGTGGCGTGACCAATGGATCCAAGCAGGCCTATGGCCACGCTTTCGTGCTGCTGGCCGCATCAAGCGCCAAGCTGGTCGGGCATCCGCTGGCAGACGGGATGCTGGCGGACGTCACACAAGTGATCAACGCCCGGTTCTGGGACGAACAAAGCGGCTCCGTGAAGGACGAGTACAACCAGGACTGGTCCGAACTGCTGCCCTATCGCGGGCAGAACGCCAACATGCACATGACCGAAGCCCTGATGGCCGCCTATGAGGCTACCGGCAACAGGGACTATCTGACCAAGGCCGAGCGGATTGCCGAACTGATCATCCTCAAGACCGCAGTCCCTCTCGGGCACCGCGTCGCCGAGCATTTCAATGAGAAATGGGTGCTCGACAAGAATTACGAGGGCAACGAGATGTTCCGCCCCTCCGGCACGACGCCGGGGCATTGGCTGGAATGGGCGCGGCTGCTCTATCAGCTATGGGTGCTGGGCGACAAACGGTTGAACTGGATGACCGGCGCGGCGCGTGAACTGTTCCGCCAATCGGTCGAGTTGGGCTGGGACAAGGCGCATGGCGGCTTCTTCTATACGCTGGATTGGGACAACAAGCCCCTGATGCGTGAGAAACTATGGTGGCCGGTGAGCGAGGCTATCGGAGCGGCGGCGTTCCTGTCCGCCTACGACACGACGCACGACTATTTCCAGGTCTGGTACCGCAAGCTATGGGACTATGCGGAGAACCACGTGATCGACCATGAACGCGGCGGTTGGCTGAGCGAACTCAAGGAAGATTTGACTCCAACATCCCGGCTGTTCGTCGGCAAGCCGGATATCTATCACGCGCTGCAGGCCTGTTTGATCCCGCTCTATCCGGCCACGGGAAGCCTCACCAAGGCGATCATCGAGGCGGATCGCACGGTGCGGCTGGGGCACTAGCGCGCCGACGCCAGGTTGCCAGCCGGACGGCGGGCGCGTAAATCAGCGCGGCATTCGAGAGACCTGAAACGATGCCACGTCCCAGTAGCCTGCCTGCCGAATTGCCGCGCCTGATTGTCGAGAAGGCCGTCACCGCCGCGCTGGAGGAAGACCTCGGGCTGGCCGGGGACCTGACCAGCCAAGCCACGCTGGCGCCGGAAATGCGCGCAAGGGCGAGCCTGTCAACTCGGGAAGCCGGCGTTATCGCGGGACTGGACCTGGCGGCAGCAGCGTTCCGGCTGGTTGGGGACGACGTGACCTTCACCCCCAAGGTTGCGGACGGCACACGGGTGAATGCAGGCGACGTGATCGCTCTGGTCGAGGGCCCTGCCCGGCTGGTCATGTCGGCCGAACGGGTGGCACTCAATTACCTCAATCATATGAGTGGCATTGCAACATTGACGCGCGCCTATGCCGATGCGGTGGCGGGAACCGGCGCCCGCATCTGCGACACGCGCAAGACCATACCGGGGATGCGGGCGTTCCAGAAATATGCCGTGCGGTGTGGCGGCGGCGCCAATCATCGCTATTCGCTCGATGATGCCATACTGATCAAGGACAACCACATCGCCGTTGCCGGGACCGTGGCGGCCGCCTATCGCGCGGCCGAAGCGTTTGCAGGCCACCTGGTGGCCATCGAAATCGAAGTGCAAACCCTGACTGAGCTGAAAGAGGCGCTTTCGGTGGGTGCGCGGGTCGTGCTGCTCGACAACATGGACAACGACACATTGCGGCGGGCCGTGGCAATCAACGAGGGCCGCGCCAGGCTCGAAGCCTCGGGCGGGGTAAAGCTGGACAGGGTCCGCGCTATCGCAGAAACCGGCGTCGACTATATCTCCACCAGCCAGATCACGATGGGAGCGACGCCGCTGGATATCGGACTCGATGTGGAGATTGCGCCATGAGCATGGCAACAGACCTCCAGGCTCCAACCGACAGCAAGCTCACGACACTGGTGCTGGACGCCGCCATCGCGGCGTCACGATTGATCATGAATGTCTACGCTCGGCCGATCACCGCCGTCACCAAGATGGACGGATCGCCCGTCACCGAGGCGGATGCAGCGGCAGAAAAGGTGATCCTGGACCATCTCAGGCCAACCGGCATTCCCGTGCTGGGCGAAGAGAGCGTAGCGGCGGGGATCATCCCTGAACTAGGCGACCGCTATTTCGTAGTCGATCCGCTGGACGGAACCAAGGAATTCATCAAGCGCAACGGCGAGTTCACCGTGAATATCGCGCTGGTGGAGCATGGCGTGCCAGTGCTGGGTGTGGTCTTGGCACCTGCTAGCGGCGAGACCTTCATCGGCGATGCGTCGGGCGCCTGGTTTTCCAATACGCTGGACGGCGTCACCTCGGCACGACAGTCCATCGCCGTCGCTTCGGCAAAGCGGCTACGTATCGTGGCGAGCCGGTCGCATGGTCATGCCGCGTTGGCTTCGCTTTGCGAGACGCTGGACGTGGAAGCCGATGTCTCGGTCGGATCGTCGCTCAAGTTCTGCCTGTTGGCGCGTGGCGATGCGCAGCTCTATCCGCGTTTCACACCCACCTGCGAATGGGACACCGCAGCAGGACAGGCCGTGCTTGAGGCCGCGGGCGGGGCCGTCGTCACGCTGGACTGCGAGCGGATGCGCTACGGCAAGCATGCACTAGGCTTCCTCAATCCCTATTTCGTCGCTGCATCCAGTCTGGAGCTGGCGAGGCGCGCCGCCACCGAGATGAGCCGACTGCTCGCCTGAGCTATGCAACAGGTTCTTAACTGCCCTGCCTGATACGGTAGATTTCACAACTTGCGCGTTTTTCGTGCCGGATATAAAGAACCGGCATATATCGGACCAGCATAGGTCGGTGGAACCCGCGCATGAACGTCAGAACTCTCTGCCTGTCCATTCTCTATGAAGGCGAGGCGACCGGATATGAAATCCGGCGGCTCTGCGTCGAGGGCGAATGCGCCTATTTCGTCGAAGCGAGCTTCGGCTCGATCTACCCTGCACTGGCAAAGCTCGAAGCTGAACAGCTCGTTTCGAGCCGCACCGAGCAGCAGGCGGGCAAGCCGGCGAAGAAAATTTATTCCATCACCGACGCCGGTCGGTCGGCCTTTGCGGACGAGTTATCAGCGCCGCTGGGCGATGACGTGTTTCGCAGTCCCTTCCTGCTGTTCGCCCGCTTTGCCCATATCCTGCCGAGAGAATTGGTGGAAATGCGTGCCAACGAATTCCTCGAGCGGACCGTGAACAGTCACCGCAGGCTTGAAGAAGGTCTGGCGGAGCGCAGGACCAGCGCTGCAGACACATGGGTCATAAATTACGGACGTGCCATTATGGAGGTTGCAGTAGAACACATGCGCTCCCATATGCACGAACTGATCACTTTAGCGCGAGCCGAGCCGAAGAAAGACGCGGCGGAATAAAAGGGGCTATCTCTCTATGCGTTCACTGTATTCGTACGGCATCGCCTTCCTGATCATCGTTATCGCAGGACTTTGGTTCGCCACCGGTACCCTGGTGATGGGTGGCAACGGACCGGGCAAGGGCGAACGACCCCTCATCTCCGTCATCGAAGGCGAAGAGCACGGGCCCATCGCGACCCAGATGGAAAATGCGGGCGTCATGGCCCAGCATGAAACCACCCACTCGGCCGACCCGCACCTGACGATTGCACAACGCAATGAACTGGAAATGGGCAGCACCACGGAGCGCCTTTCCGTAAGGACCTCGACCTATACCGCCCAGCCAATGGCCATCGAAGTGCCGCTGCGCGGGCGTACCCAGGCGAAGGCCTCGGTTGGTGCCGTGGCAGAGACCCCCGGCATTGTCGACGTCGTGCACGTTACCAAAGGCCAGAAGGTTGCCGTCGGCGACCCGCTATGCACGCTTGATCAAGGCACGCGCGCCGCCGCCGTGACCCAGGCGCAGGCCGGGCTGGAGCAGGCGAGAGCCTCCCTGGCGCAGGCTGAAGCCGATTTCGAAATCAATGCAGAGCTGCGCAGCAAGGGCATTGCCGCGCCCAATACCGCCCGCCAGGCCGAAGTTGCCGTAACGGCAGCCAAGGCCGCGATCACCTCGGCGCAGGCCGGACTGGACAATGCGCAGGCCGAACTGGACCGCACCGAAATCGTTGCCAAGGTTGCGGGGGTGGTGCAGGATCCGATCGCGGTGGCTGGCGCAATGCTGGCCCAGGGGCAGCCCTGCGCCACGATCGTCCAGCTTGATCCGCTGGTTTTTATCGGCCAAGTGCCTGAGGCCCGCATCGGTCTCGCTCGCCTCGGTCTTGAAGCGACGATCACCACGGTTACCGGACAGAGCGTTGCCGGCAAGGTGACCTATATTTCGAGCACCGCACACACAGCGACCCGCTCGTTTCCGGTGGAGATCGAAGTCCCCAATGCAGACGGCGATATCCGCGACGGCATCACCGCAACGGCTACAGTCAATATGGGCACGGCACCGGCACATCTGCTGCCCCAGTCAGTCTTGACCCTCAATGATGACGGCGTACTCGGCGTCAGCACGGTCGAGGGCGAGGCGGTCAAATTCGTGCCGGTCCAGATTGCCAGCGACACGCGCGAAGGCGTGTGGGTGCTCGGACTGCCAGTGTCGGTCGACGTGATTACCGTTGGCCAGGAATACGTCACCGACGGCCAGATCGTCGAAGCTACCAATGTCGCAGCAAAAACCGTAACAGCGAGCTGACACCATGCTGGACTTTATCGAACGCATCCTGCGGATGCCGCGAGTCGTGCTTACCGTCATGGTCCTGCTGCTGGGCGCGGGCCTGGCGGCATACTCGTCGCTGCCCAAGGAGAGCTTCCCGGCAATCGACATTCCGTATTTCTACATTTCGGTCAGCCAGACCGGCGTGTCACCGCGCGATGCCGAGCAATTGCTGGCCAAGCCTATCGAGGACCGCGTCAAGGATATCGATGGCCTTGAGAACTATTCCTCCACCGCCACGACCGGCCATGCCTCGGTCTTTCTCGAGTTCAATGTGAATGCCGACAAGGATCGTGCCTTGTCCGACATTCGCGCCGAAATGGACGGCATTGCCTCCGAACTGCCGGACGATGCCGACGAGCCTACGGTGACCGAGATTTCGTTCTCGGACATGCCCACGCTGTCCGTGGCTGTTTATGGCTCGGTGCCGGAGCGGGAGCTCGTCAATCGCGCCAAGGACCTGCAGGATACGCTCGAAGCTATTCCGAGTGTGCAGAGCGTTACGCTGTCGGGTTCGCGCGACGAAGTGCTGGAAGTCACGATCGACCTCAACCGCCTCGAAGCCTATGACCTGACCGCCGCGCAGCTGCTCGACGCGCTGAGCAAGAACAACATGGTGGTGCCGGGTGGCACGCTCGATACCGGCCAGGGTTCGTTCAACGTCGAGGTTCCCGGCCTGATCAAGAATGCTGCGGACGTCTACTCGCTGCCGCTCAAGGCTGTCGGCGACACAGTGGTGACCTTTGGCGATGTCGCCACGATCACCCGCACCTTCGAGGACGCGACGCAGTATGCACATGTGAACGGGCAGCCTGCGATCACGCTGGGCGTGGTCAAGAAACTAGGCACCAATGTCATCACCATTTCGGACGAGGTACGCCGCGTCACCGAGGAGTTTACCGCCGACTGGCCGCAGGGTGTCGAGACGAGCTTCCTGATCGACCAGGCGGACTCCACAAAGGGGCTGTTCCGCTCACTGGAAGCGGCCGTGCTGACCGCCGTTGCACTGGTGATGATCACCTGCGTGGCGACGCTTGGCGTGCGCCCGGCGATCATGATCGGCATGTCGATCCCGATCTCGTTCATGATCGCCTTCCTTGTCGTGCAACTGCTCGGCATGACCATCAACATGATGATCATGTTCGGCCTGGTGCTGGCAGTTGGCGTGCTGGTCGACGACCCGATCGTGGTGGTGGAATATGCCGAGCGAAAGCTGCAGGAAGGCGTCTCCAAGAAAGAGGCTTTCATCCTCGCGGCACGCAAGATGTTCGTCCCGGTGGTATCGGCCACGTTCACCACGCTGGGCGCCTTCGTACCTCTGCTGTTCTGGCCCGGCATCATCGGCAAGTTCATGAGCTACCTGCCGATCATCGTGATCGTGGTGATGTGCGCATCCCTGGTTTCGGCGCTCATCTTCATGCCCATCATTGGCGCCTTCATCGCCTCGACCCATGTCGACCCCAAGGCCAAGGAAGCGGCCGACATGGTGATGTATGCCGACAAGTTCGACCCCAAGAAGGTGGGAGGGGTGACCGGCGTGTATGTTCGCACGATGGAGCACCTGATGCACCAGCCCATCCTGACGCTGGGCGTAGGCTTTGCGCTCGTCGTGAGCATGTTCGTGCTCTATATGAACAGCAATCCAACCACGGAGGCCTTCCCCGCCTCGGAGCCTGAGTTCGGGACGGTCAACGTGATCACCCGCGGCAACTACTCGCCGGCTGAAATCCGCGACATGCTGGTGGAGGTCGAGACTGAAATTCTGCAGGTGCAGGGCATCCAGGATGTCATCATGAGCTTTGGTGGCGGTGGCGGCGATGGCGGCCTGAGCACGGCCGGCCCGCCCGACACGATCGGTTCGTTCAATCTGCAGCTGCTGCCCTATAACGAACGCGTCAAGGCCGCGGAGATCTTCCAGGACATTCGTGATCGCGTGGCCGATATTTCGGGCCTCGACGTGCAGATCGCGGCGCTGGAAAATGGTCCGCCCGCCGGCAAGGCGATCAACCTGCGCGTTGACAGCACTGTCTACGAAGACCTTGCACCGGCCGTGGGCAAGTTGCGGGACTTCATCGAGAACGATCTCGGCGATACGATCGACATCGAAGACGGGCGCCCTGCCCCCGGCATCGACTGGCAGGTGACGATCGACCGCGAGGCCGCCGCCAAATACGGCATCGGCGTGCGCGAGCTGAGCCCCTATGTCCAGTTGGTGACATCCGGGGTGAAGCTGGGCAGCTATCGCCCGGACGACGGCGGCGATGAACTGGATATCCGCGTTCGCCTGCCCAAGGACGAGCGGACGTTCGATGCGCTGGATTCGCTGCGGATCGTAACGGCGCAGGGTCTTGTGCCGGTGAGCAACTTCATCGAGCGCACGGCCGTGCCCAAGGTCGCCAACATCTCGCGGCGCAACGGCCTCTATTCGATGACCGTGGCCGCCAACCTGAACCCGACCAATGCCGCCGGGGAGCCTATTGCCTCGGATAGCAAGATCGAACAGATCAAGGCCTGGCAGGCGACGCAGGAGTGGCCTGCTTCGGTCGAGATCGTCTATGGCGGTGCGGCCGAGCAGGTGGACGACACCAATGCCTTCATCATCTCGGCATTCGGCGCGGCCATGTTCCTGATCTTCCTGATCCTGCTGCTCGAGTACAACAGCTTCTATCAGGTGCTGGTGACGCTCACGACGGTGATCATGTCGCTCGGTGGCGTGCTGCTGGGCATGGTGGTCACGGGGATGAGCTTTTCGGCCATCATGACCGGCTTGGGCATCGTCGCGCTGGCGGGTATCGTGGTGAAGAACGGCATCGTGCTGATCGACACCTACAACCACTATAACCGCGACGAAGGCGTCGAGCCGGTCAAGGCCATGCTGCTGACGATCAGCCAGCGTGTCCGCCCGGTCCTGCTGACCGCCACCGTGACCGCCCTGGGCGTGATCCCGATGGCGCTCAACGTCGAATTCGACTTCCTCCGCCGCGAGATCGTGGTGGGCGGCATTGCCGGGTCGTGGTTCATCCATCTCAGTGCTGCGCTGGTGTCGGGGCTGTTCGTGTCCACCGCGCTGACCTTGGTCATGGTGCCGGTCATGGTTGTTGCGCCGAACGTGTTGTGGGGGCAAATCGGATGGATCGGCAGGCAGTTCGCCCGCCTGCCCTTCATTCCCGGCCGCGCCCAGCCGGCAATGGCGACACCCGCCGGCTTCGACGGCATGGCGGTGGAAATCCCAGCCGATGCCGATGGCAGCAAGCGCTACATCGTCAGCCCGGATGCCGGCCTGGTGGAAACGGAAAAGAACGGCGTAACCGTGGTCAATCGGCCCGAAGCGGCCGAGTAGCCGGTTCGAAGCCATTACCAAGCAATGGCCCGCAGCGATGCGGGCCTTTTCGTTTTCAGTCGCTGCGGAAAGCATTCAACCGCCAATCGTCACCCTCAACGGTCAAATCTCGCGTCCCGGGTTGGTACGGAGCCAGCCCCCTGCCCCAGAAGTTTAGGGCCTGGATGTGGCCAGAGGAACGGCGATGTGCCATTCGCCCGGATGCCGCAGCAGAATGGCACCGAGGGCCGCCCGGCCAAGACCCTGACGCCGATAGGCCTTGAGGACGAAGAACTCGGCCATGAAAAAGCACGGGGCGAGACCGGTGAGCGGGCACTCGTCGACTACCAGGGCAAAGCCCGCGATCTCGTCGCCAGAATAAATCAAGTACGGGAAGCGCCAGAAGCGGTCCAGGAAGCCGTACTCGAAGCGGCCATCCGACCCCACGGGAAACGGCATGCTCTCAGTCATGTCGTATAGGTAAAGCTGGATCAGATTTGCGATCAGCGGCTTGTGGTGGAGCGGGACCGGGACAATGATTGACATGGCGACATGATGCCTGTCACCCCCTGGATCCACAAGTGAGGGTCCTGTACCCGCAGAAGTATCTCTACTCCGCCGCCGGCGCGCCGCGTTTAACGAAGCCTTCGGGATCGTCCGTGGTGCGACGAAGCTGTTCCTCGGCCTCGGTGGCTTCGCGCTGGCGGTTCCACATCTGGGCGTAAAGGCCATCCTGCTGCAGCAGTGCCGTGTGGTTGCCCCGCTCGGCGATGGTGCCATCGCGCAGCACCAGGATTTCATCGGCGTTCACGACCGTGGACAGGCGGTGAGCAATGACAACAGTGGTGCGGTTCTGCGAGACCACATCGAGAGCCGACTGGATGTCGCGTTCGGTCTTGGTATCGAGCGCCGAGGTCGCCTCGTCGAGGATGAGAATGGACGGCGCCTTGAGGATGGTGCGGGCAATAGCAACGCGCTGCTTTTCGCCACCAGATAGCTTGAGGCCACGTTCACCAACGGGGGTGTCATACCCCTTGGGCAAAGTCTCGATGAACGGACCGACCTGCGCCATGGCAGCCGCTTCACGGACATCCTCGGCGCTGGCGCCGGGGCGGCCATACTCGATGTTGTAGCCGATGGTGTCGTTGAACAGCACGGTATCCTGCGGCACCATGCCGATGGACGAGCGCAGACTTTCCTGCGTGATATCGCGGAGGTCCTGGCCATCGATGGTGATGGAGCCGCCGGTAACATCGTAAAAGCGATAGAGCAGCCGGGAAATGGTGGACTTGCCGGCGCCCGTGGGGCCGACGATCGCAACCGTCTTGCCGGCGGGCACCTCGAAGCTCACGCCCTTGAGAATGGGGCGATCTGGGTCGTAGTGGAAGGTCACATCATCAAAGCGGATGACCGGACCGGTGACGACCAGGGGCTGGGCATTGGGGCGGTCCTGAACCTCGGGCGCCTGGTCGAGAAGCTTGAACATCTCCTCGATATCGGTGAGGCCCTGGCGCAGTTCGCGGTAGACGAACCCGATGAAGTTGAGCGGCCGATAGATCTGCATCAGAAAAGTGTTGAGCAGGACGAAGTCGCCCAGCGTCAGCCGGCCATCCATGACCCCGACGATGGCCATGACGGCGATGATCAGAAAGCCGGAATAGAAAATGACGGCCTGGCCGAAATTGAGGAAACCGAGCGAGGTCCAGATACGGATCGCTGAACGCTCATAGCCGGCCATGGAGACATCATAGCGCGCCGCCTCCATCTGCTCGTTGGCGAAATATTTCACCGTCTCGTAGTTGAGCAGGCTGTCGATGGCCTTGCCATTGGCGTCGGTGTCCGACTCGTTCATCGCCCGGCGGATGCCGATGCGCCAGTTGGAGGCCTTGATGGTGAAATACAGATAGCCCCAGATCATCAGCACCAGCACCCCAAGGTAGCTGATGCCGAACATCCAGACGAAGATGATCGCCGTGACAATGAATTCGACGATAGTGGGGGCAATGTTGAGCATGGCGAAACGGACGACCGTCTCGATACCCTTGGTGCCGCGCTCAATGACCCGGCTCAACCCGCCCGTGCGGCGGGCCAGATGAAAGCGCAGGGACAAGCGATGCAGGTGATGGAAGGTCTGTAGCGCCAGCTTGCGCACGGCATGCTGGCCAACGCTGGCGAAAAGAACGTCGCGCAACTGCTGGAAACCGGCGTCGATTATGTTGCCCAGCACATAGGCGATGACCAGCACGATCGGGACTGCCAGACCCAGGATGAGAGCGCCATTTGGCGCCGAGCCATCAAGGCTGTCGATGATGCCCTTGTAGGCGAAAGGGATGAGGGTGGTGGCCACCTTGCTCAGGACCAGTGCACCCATGGCGAGGATCACCCGCATGCGCAGGTCGGGCCGGTCGGCCGGCCACATATAGGCCCACAGGTTCTTTACGGTCGAAAATACGGAGCCTTCGTCCGCACTTACGGACGGCTTTCGGTCAGCGCTGTCAGAAGACATCAGGCGAGTTCCGCTTCCAGTTTGGGTGGAGTGGGGCTGAAGCCCGCGACCATGCCGGAATAGGCGGCGCCTAGAGCGGCCAGTCTGTCATGCTGGACAATGTAGCAGTTGCGCGTGCCACGAGGTTTGCGCTCGATGAGACCCGCATCCAGCAGCACCTTGATATGCTGGGACACTGTCGACTGGGCCAGCGTGAGCTCGTCAGTCACGTCGGCGCAGCAGCATTCGCCGCGTTCCTGTCTGGCCAGGATGCGCAGGATATTGAGCCGCACAGGGTGGCCCATGGCGCGCATCACCGTGGCAATATCGTCATCTTGCATGATTTCACTGCGTTTAATCGTCATTTGACGATAAAATGGGGGCTGACGCGCGAATAATCAATGGCCCGCTGGTGAGCGGGCCATATTATGCTCGTTTAGTTGGGCAGATCGAACACCTGGCCGGGATAAATCCAGTCCGGATCACGGATCTGGCCGGTATTGGCTTCGTAGATCGTGGTGTATTTTACGCCGTCGCCATAGACGCGGCGCGCTATCGTCCAGAGATTGTCGCCGCGACGGATAATGGCCTTGCCCGAGGCAAAACGTTCGGCATCCGGATCGCCCACGGAGATGCCGACCATGGTCGGAATGGTTTCCGCGGCCGGGGCTGGGGTGGTGGGCGTTGGGGCCTGAGCCACGTCAGTGACGATTTCCGCCGGGACGTCCACGCGGAAGTCGACTTCCGCGCGGGCAGCCACTTCGGCGTTGCCGGCTTCAAGCATATCGACCCGGACGCGCTGCTCCGGCTTGGTCAGCACGTTACCGGCCTCAACCAGCCAGCGGCCATCCGTGACCGTCGCATCGGCGATGAACGTGTCATCGACATAAAGCCGCATGGTCGCGCCTTCCTGGCCCGCGCCGGCAAAGAAGGTGCGTTCTCCCTCGATCTCGATCGCGTCGATCGTCGGCTGAACCGCCGAGATGGCCGTGGCAGGCGCAGCGGCTGGCGAGGGCGCCATAGGCGTAGCTTCTGCCGAAGCTGTAACCGGCGCCTCCGTTGCGGCGGGGACAGGTGAAGCAGGTGTTGGCGCAGCCGGAACGGGCTCGGTAGTCGGCGCAGCGGTGGCGGAGGTTTCAGGGCCAGCCGCCGTAGCAGGAGACGTCGCAGGCGCCGATATTTGGGCACTGGCGGCCGGCGCGGGCGACGGCTCCGTTTCCGGCTCGGGGGCAGCTGGTGCAGTGGCGGTTGCACTGGCGGGCGGTACTGCGGCAGGGCCCGCCGGCGCAGCGGGTGCAACCGGGGCGGCTGCACTGGCCGGAGCAGGCGCCGTGGCCGCAGGCGGAGCGGGCTGGCTCACCGGATCGGCGGCGGCAAGCTGGGCTTCGGTTTCGATTATCGGACGATCCAGGCCCTGCAGCACCTCGCTGGCAGCGCCAGGCGTGCTGGCGACCACCAGCGGCTCGCTCGACTTATCCTCGTTGATGACCACAACAAAGGACTGGTCGGCGCGCCCCGACTTGCCGGCTTCGGCCAAGGTTATTTCGGTGCCACCGGGGGCAATGGGCTCGTCGGGAACGAGAACCCAATCGCCATTGGACTCGACCGTGGCTTTGCCGAGCAGAGCGTCGCCGGAATAGACTTCCACTTCCGTTCCAGGCGCGCCGCTGCCGGCAATGACGACCGAACCATCCGGCTCGGCGCGCAGCAGGCCAAAGGTGGCGGCGACAATGTCGTCGGCCGGATCAACGTCGAGGGTCGGCTCGCCGACTTCGGTCGGGGCATCGATTACCGCGGGCGTCGATGCCGCCTCGTTTTCTTCGGTGGCGCTGGCCGCGGCGTCCGTCGCAGCAACAGCTGGAGCCTGCTGGGGCAGAATGCCAGCATCTGCCAGCTTGCCGCGTAGGCACAGCCCCATGCCATCGCTGGAACTGAAACAGGAGACAACGGAGGGGCCCGCCAGAACACCGATAATGACGAGAAGAGTAACCGCCGCTGCCCCGAAGGTGAGCGCAAGAGGTTTTTTCGGAGCGGTGTCGGCCAGTTTGTCCTCCAGGACTGTTGCGGCAGGTGTCCCTGGTGGGGCTGCCCGGTTATGCCACCTTGTCTGTCTTTCCCTGCGCTGCTTCGGTTTTCATCAGCTTGTAGGTTATCGATTCATACAGAGCTTCAAACGAGGCATCAATGATGTTGGGCGAAACGCCGATCGTGTACCAACGCTCGCCAGTGCCATCGCGACTCTCGACCAGTACACGGGTGACCGCGCCCGTGCCACCGTCCAGGATACGCACCTTGAAGTCGACAAGCTCAAGGTCCTCGATGCGGTTCGAATACTTGCCCAAGTCCTTGCGCAGGGCCAAATCCAGGGCGTTGATCGGGCCATTGCCCTCCGCAACGGACATCAGCAACTCGCCCTCGACGCGCAGTTTGACGACTGCCTCGGTGACGCTGATTTCCTCCCCGCGAGCGTTGTGGCGGCGTTCTACGCTGGCGCGATAATTCTCGACGGTGAAGTAGCTGGGCAGCGTGCCGAGCACCTCATGGGCAAGCAAAGCGAAGGATGCATCGGCTCCGTCATAGGAATAGCCACGTGATTCGCGGTCCTTGACTGTGGCGAGCAACTGCTCCAGCCGTCGATCGTCCTTTGCCAGGTGAATGCCATGCCGGGCCAGCGCGGTCAGCAGGTTGGACTTGCCGGCCTGCTGGCTGACCATGATGGCACGCTCGTTGCCGACGCTTTCGGGCGGCACATGTTCGTAGGTCGAAAAATCCTTGAGCAGCGCCGAGGCGTGGATGCCGGCCTTGGTCGCGAAGGCCGAGCCGCCGACATAAGGCGCCTGCCGGCTGGGCGCGCGATTGAGGCGATCATCGAAGGCGCGGGAAATCTGGGTGAGGCGTTCCAGGTGGGTTGCGTCGATGCCGGTTTCGAGATGATCCGCATAAAGCGGCTTGAGCACCAGCGTGGGGATCAGTGTCACCAGGTTGGCATTGCCGCATCGTTCGCCAAGGCCGTTGAGCGTGCCCTGGATCTGGCGCACGCCTGCCTCGACGGCCGCAAGTGTGTTGGCGACCGCCTGCCCGGTGTCGTCGTGGGCGTGGATGCCGAGATGATCGCCGGGCGCGACGGCGAGAACCTGGGCGACGATATCGCGGATCTCGCTGGGCATCGTGCCGCCGTTGGTGTCGCAGAGGACGACCCAGCGCGCGCCGGCATCAAGCGCAGCCTTCACGCAAGCAAGCGCATATTGGGGATTGGCCTTGAAGCCGTCGAAAAAATGCTCGCAGTCGACGAGCGCTTCCTTGTCCGCGGATACGGCGGCCGTCACCGTCTCGCGCAGGTTGGCAAGATTCTCCTCAAGCGAAATCTCGAGAGCGACGGTGACCTGATGATCCCAGCTCTTGGCGACGAAACAGGTAGCGTCAGCCTGGCAATTGAGCAGCGACTGCACGCCCGGATCATTGGCAGCGGAGCGCCCTGCCCGCTTGGTCATGCCGAAGGCGGTGAATACTGCCTTCTTCGTCCGCCGGCTCTCGAAGAACTCGGTATCCACCGGGTTGGCGCCCGGATAGCCACCCTCGACATAGTCCACACCCAGTTCTTCGAGCAGGCCGGCAATGGAAATCTTGTCCTCGAGCGAGAACTCGATGCCAGCCGTCTGAGCGCCATCGCGCAGGGTGGTGTCGAAGATATAAAGGCGTTCCTTGGACATGGGCACTTACTTCGTTCTCTCGCTCTGGTCCGGGGCAACCGCTTGAGGCCAGTGTTCGGTGTCGTGGTCAGGATGCTGGTGGTTGGAGGACTTGATGGCCGAGGCCCATGCTTCCTGTCCGATTTCGGTCGTGCCGCCATCTGCAATGCCAAGTAGGGTATCGAACCAGGCGACCCGACCCTCATTGCCTGTATTGGCATGAGGTGGGAACAGCTCGGGGTGATCAAGCGAGCCGATCGTGAAGTTGACGCGGTCACCGGTCGTGTCATCGTAAAACAGCGGTGTGCCGCAATCACGGCAATAGCCGCGGTCGACATGTTCGGAACTGCGGAAGCGGGCGGGCGTGCCACGGGTCCAGGTGATGGCCTCTCGCGGGGCTGCTACGAGTGCGGCGAAGATGTTGCCGACGGCCTTCTGGCACATGCGGCA
>JADKLW010000112.1_pt1 | contig 46576 bp, 42 predicted proteins | sample 8641881 | NCBI WGS metagenome assembly JADKLW01 (sample SAMN16272185, study PRJNA661076) | feces metagenome | isolation source: fecal sample from diarrhoea affected cattle B | host: Bos taurus | place: South Africa: Lokaleng Village, Mahikeng | collected 2019-09
AGCCACGGCTGGGTTTGGGGAAGCTCGCCCTGAAATTGATTTATGCAACAACGCCAGTTAGCAACAAAAAATATTAGTAGTAATTTTCTGCAAGAATTCATGCTTGAAAAGGTCGAATTCAATTATGAAACCATGACTTGGAAAGCAAAGAAATTTTTATTGCCAAAATTTAATAATGATTATGTTTTATTAACACCGTGCGAAATACTCACAAAAGATGATGCATGGATATCTCAAAATGGTTTGATTGAGGATTTTTCACACATTATTAGTTGTGTAACCAATGACGAACTAAGAGATAAATTATCAAACTATTTCACAAATAGCTTGCCATTAGAAAATGTAAGAAAGACAGATTTAAGAAATGCTGCCATCAATTCTATTGATAAATTTCCTCAAATAATAAATTATTATGTTCAGGAACAAGAAAAGAATAGAGATCTAGCCAAAAAAGATAATATTGAAAAAATAAATAACACTCAAACACTATTCGTAAATCAACTTACTTCTCTAGCAAACCTACTGAACAGTTCGGATTTTTACAAAACCTCTACCAATAGTTACATAGAGGGAATGAAAAGAATAGAACATTTAAAGCATGTAATAGAAAATCAAAATGGTTGGAGACTTCTTTATCTTTCTGGAAAACCAGTTGGTAAAGAGGAAGATTTACAGCTTATGTTTAAGCTAACTTGGTTTGCAACCGCATATTCGTTTGATTCTGAAGTTAATAATGGTAGAGGCCCAGCAGATTTTATTGTCTCATATGGAAGCAAAGATAAATCTGTCATTGAGTTCAAACTGGCAAAAAGTTCATCTTTAGAAAAAAATATTATTAATCAGGCAGAAATATACTCAGATGCTGCAAAGGCGACACACCCACCAATTAAAGTAATTTTTTATTTCAACAATGAAGAATATTTGAAAATAAAAAAATATTTAATTAAACATGAAATTTTAGATTGTAAAGATATCGTTCTAATCGATGCTAGCCCAAAGGAGTCAGCATCGAAAGCTTAATAGAAAAAACCTAGAAATTCATAAATGCCGTAGTTATCTCTGCTGCTGCCTGCGGGGAAGCCATAAAGCAAGTTCTGCTCAACATCCTGCGCGCGCAAGCGTCGCGCAGGATGTCCCCTTCGTGGAAGTCCTTCATATTTCCGGCGGCTGTTTGAGCGAAGCGACGCAGGAGCGAAGTCGAGTTCCGCCGGACAGCCGTCGGCAGACGCGCTTCTTTGGTGACTTTCTTGTCGCGAACAAGAAAGTTACTCGGCAGTCGGGCCGAGACCCGACCTCTGTCAACGACCACCCAGCAGAGACATAAAAGAAAACAGCCTCCTCACCCCAACCCTCTCCCGTAAGCGGGCGAGGGAGTAACACGCCCAAACAAAAAGGCTGTTAACTCCAAAGAAGAGTTAATAGCCTTTTAAGCCCCCAGCCCAATCACCACAAGGGCTACCAGCTATCAATCCCATAACAACAATCAAAACAAAGCACCCCGCGCGCGCAAGCGTCGCGCTGGTTGTTCCTTGTGGAAGTCCCTCATATTTCCGGCGGCTGTTTGAGCGAAGCGACGCAGGAGCGAAGTCGAGTTCCGCCGGACAGCCGTCGGCAGACGCGCTTCTTTGGTGACTTTCTTGTCGCGAACAAGAAAGTTACTCGGCAGTCGGGCCGAGACCCGACCAACAAAACCCAAAACAAAAAATAAAAGTAAAAAGTGCCTCTAGCCCAATCATAGAAAGGGCACCCAGCTATCAATTCCACATAATCCAAAAATTTGTATCAATGAAAACGACGATTGCCCCTTTCCCCACAACACCAAGAATGGTCTGTGTCTTGAAAGGAGATCAAACATGGCCCAGTACGTACTGAACAAGAACCAGCAACCCAATGGCGACTACGAAGTCCACAACCAGTCCAACGGCTGTGACTGGCTGCCCGCGCCAGACAGCCAGGTGCCGCTGGGCACACACCACACCTGCCACTCGGCCATTACCGAGGCCAAGCAACAGTTGCCGCAATACGCCCGCGTGAACGGCTGTGTGCATTGCAGCCCGGCCTGCCACACCACGTGAGCGCCTGCGCCAACCAGCGCCCAGAAAAAAAAGCCAACTCAAGCGTTGGCTTTTTTTGTGACTGCAGCGCAGGGCTTAGTCGTTGCGCAAAACACCATTGGGCTTAAACGTCCACCCCGTGGTCTTCCCCTTAGAAGCCCGCTTGCCCAAAGCCGCATTCAGCGAACGAATCTCCAGAGATTCCTCCTTGACCTTGCCGCCCCGGCCCGTGCCGGTAACGCGCAAAGAGCGGGTGTAGGCGGCAGCGCCAACCAGCGCCTCGCCCTCTTCCAGCTTCATCAACTGCAAACCACGGCCACCGGTCATCACCTTGAGTTCTGAGACGGCATAGGTCAGCACCGTGCAGGCAGAGCTGACGCAGGCGACATGCGTGGCCTCAGGCAGCTCCACCGAGCCATTGGTGCCACCAATAACCGACGGGGCGCACAGAGTTTCGCCATCTTGAATGGTCACAAAGGCCTTGCCGCCCTTGTTGCGCGCGCACATGGATTCGACTTTGGCCACAAAGCCGTAACCGCCGCTGCCGCTCAGGAGCAACTGGGCGGAGACAGGGCCTGCAAAGTAGTGGGCAATCTGGGTGCCGGATTCCAGATCGATCATGGTGTTGATGGGCTGACCATCGCCCCGGCCACCGGGCAAGGTGGACACGGCCACGCTGTAAACGCGGCCCAGGTTGCCAAAGACGATGAGCTGATCGACGGTGCGGCACTCAAAGGTGCAGCGCAGCTCGTCGCCCGCCTTGAAGGTGAAGTTGGCCGATTCATGCCCGTGGCCCTTTTGCGTGCGCACCCAACCCTTGTCGGAGACGATGACGGTGACGGGTTCGTCGGGCACCTTGATTTCGGCGGTGACTTTTTTCTCTTCCTGAATCAGCGTGCGGCGTGCATCGGCAAAGGTCTTGGCGTCGGATTCGATCTCTTTGACCATCAGGCGCTGCAGGCTCTTGGGGTTGGCCAGAATATCTTGCAGCTTGCCTTCTTCTTCACGCAGCTCGTTGAGTTCTTTCTCGATCTTGATGGCTTCCAGCCGCGCCAGTTGGCGCAGGCGGATTTCCAAGATGTCTTCAGCCTGGCGGTCCGACAGGCCAAAGCTTTCCATCAACGCATCTTTGGGCTCGTCGCTCTCGCGGATGATGGCAATCACCTTGTCGATATTGAGCAGAACGATCTGGCGGCCTTCCAGAATGTGGATGCGGGCCTGCACCTTTTCCAGACGGTGCTGCGAGCGGCGGGTGATGGTGGTCTGGCGGAAGGCCACCCACTCTTCCAGCATGCGGCGCAGCGACTTTTGCACGGGCTTGCCGTCCAGACCAATCATGGTCAGGTTGATACTGGCGCTGGTTTCCAGGCTGGTGTGCGCCAGCAAGGCGGTAATCAACTCTTGCTGCGGCGTTTTGCTGGTTTTGGGCTCAATGACCAAGCGCACGGGCGCATCTTTGCTCGATTCGTCACGCACGCCGTCGAGCACGCTCAGGATGGTGACTTTGAGCTGCTGCTGGTCTTGGCTCAGCGCTTTTTTGCCAGCCTTGACCTTGGGGTTGGAGAGTTCTTCGATCTCTTCCAGAATTTTTTGCGTGGATACGCCCGGTGGCAGCTCGTTGACCACCATTTGCCACTGGCCGCGGGCCATTTCTTCTATCGTCCAGCGGGCGCGCACTTTCAGGCTGCCACGGCCTGTGGAATAGGCGTGGCGAATGTCCGCGGCGCTGCTGATGATCTGGCCGCCGCCGGGATAGTCAGGCGCGGGAATCAGGGTGTACAGCTCGTCATCGGTCAGCGCCGGGCGTTTGACCAGCGCCACGCAGGCATCGGCCACTTCGCGCAGGTTGTGGCTGGGGATTTCGGTGGCCATGCCCACGGCAATGCCGCTGGCGCCATTGAGCAGCGAGAAGGGCAGGCGTGCGGGCAGCTGGCTGGGCTCTTGCGTAGAACCGTCGTAATTGGGCACAAAGTCCACCGTGCCCTGGTCGATTTCGTCGAGCAGCAGTGTGGTGATTTTGGACAGGCGCGCTTCGGTGTAGCGCATGGCAGCAGCGCCGTCGCCGTCACGGCTGCCAAAGTTGCCCTGGCCGTCGATCAGCGGGTAGCGCTGGTTGAAGTCTTGCGCCATGCGCACCAGCGCGTCATACGCAGACTGGTCACCGTGCGGGTGAAAGCGGCCCAGCACATCACCCACCACACGCGCGGATTTGACGGGCTTGGGCGCCGTGTTGTTGTTGGGGCCGCTAAAACTCAGGCCCATGCGATCCATGGCGTACAGAATGCGCCGCTGCACGGGCTTCATGCCATCGGCCACATCTGGCAAAGCGCGGCCTTTGACGACGCTGAGCGCGTATTCCAGATAAGCGCGCTGGGCGTACTGGCCCAGCTCCAGCGCATCGCCAGCGGCTTGGGTGGCCAAGTCCAGCAACACGGGCTTGGCTTGGGTGGCCTGCTCAGGTTGAACGGCGGCGGGAACTTCTACTTCAGGTTGATCGCTCATGGTTTCTTAGTTCTTGGCAGCAGTGGCGGGCATCTCCTCCAACGCTTGCGCCCTGCTGGGTGGTTGTGCTGCGGCGCGCCAGATCAGTTGGCAACTTCTCCAGCGACCGGAATCGTCATGCGAAAGCGGCTGTCATCGGTGGGGCTGCGCGTGAGTTGCGCATTGCCGCCGTACAGCCCTGTGCCATTGGCTGCCACCAGGGCAGGTTGTAAGCTGGTGTAAAGCGACATGACGGTTTTGACGTAATTTTGCGTTTCTTTGTACGGGGGAATCTTGTTGCCATAGCGTTGGACCGCGCCTTCGCCGGCGTTGTAGGCCGCCAGCACCAGGTCTGTGCGGTTGGGAAACAGGCTTTGCAGATAACGCACATAGCGCGCACTGACAGGGACGTTGATGGCCGGGTCTTTGAGCTTTTGCGCAATGCTACGCTTGGGGTCACCCGCCACACCAAAGCGGGCGGCGGTGTCGGGGATGACCTGCATCAGCCCAATCGCGCCTTTGGGCGAGACTGCACCGGCGTTAAAACCCGACTCTGCGGTGGCAATGGCTTTGAGCAACTGCTCATCCACCCCGTGCTTTTGCGCGGCATTGCGAATGTGATTGGCATGCTGCTGGTAGCCCTTGCTGCGCAAAAAGTAGCGCTCAGCCGCTGCGCGATCTACATCAGAGGCCTCGGCCAGACGTTCCGCAGACTTGCGTACATCGATGAGCAGGGGGCCATCGTCGTCATTGACCAAGGTACTCATGGAGAAGCGGTGGTAGCGTGCATCCACTTTTTCGCTGGCGTAGTGCAGCACGCCGTCGTTGTCCACAAAAAACCAGGTGTCCGCCTGCGCCAGACACGCGCCGCTCAGACCCAGCACACCGATCACGGTGTGCAGCACCCATGCATGCAGACGGCCTACTGCTGGCCCACATGTATTGAATCTGGCTATGAAGGCTCGAGCTAAGTTAGTCATTACTCACATTTAAGCACCGAAGCTTGCAGGGACCACACCTTGCGCGGAAATACCGTGCAGAAGTTCAGCCCATCGCGCCCAGATGCTGAAGATGGTGCCAGACGAGATCGCATGCACGGCCAAAGCGTGGGCTTAGATGTCCACATCCACAGCATCACCATGCACTTCCATCAACTCGCGGCGGGAGGCGGCTTCGCCCTTGCCCATGAGCTGGCCAAAGATGTACGCCGATGCCGCGCTGTCCATACCGCTGACCTGCACAGGCAACAGGCGGCGCGTGTCAGGGTTGAGCGTGGTTTCCCACAGCTGCTCGGCATTCATCTCACCCAAGCCCTTGAAGCGGCTGATCTGGCATTTTTCACGCGCCACGCCTTCCTTGACGGCTTTATCGAGGATGGCTTTGAGTTCGCCCTCATCCAGCGCATACACCTTGGCAGCAGGTTTTTTGCCACGCGCGGGTACATCGACGCGGAACAGCGGCGGCAGCGCAATGCAGATATGGCCCGCTTCGATCAGCTTGGGAAAGTGCTTGAAGAAGAGCGTGAGCAGCAGCACCTGAATGTGGGATCCGTCCACGTCCGCATCACTCAAGATGCAAATCTTGCCGTAGCGCAGGCCGCTCAAGTCCGGCGTGTCGTCCGGGCCATGCGGATCCACGCCAATCGCCACCGAAATGTCGTGGATTTCGTTGTTGGCAAACAGGCGGTCGCGGTCCACTTCCCATGTATTCAAGACCTTGCCGCGCAGGGGCAGCACGGCTTGCGTTTCTTTGTTGCGCCCCATCTTGGCCGAGCCACCGGCAGAGTCACCTTCCACCAGAAACACCTCGTTGACAGCCAAGTCGCGGCTTTCACAGTCGGTCAACTTGCCGGGCAGCACAGCCACGCCGGAGCCTTTGCGCTTTTCAACTTTCTGGCCCGCCTTCTGGCGAATCTGCGCGGCCTTAATCGCCAGCTCGGCCAGCTTTTTACCGAACTCCACATGGGCGTTGAGCCACAGTTCCATGGCGGGCTTCACAAAGCCAGAAACCAGGCGCACCGCATCACGGCTGTTGAGCTTTTCCTTGACCTGCCCCTGAAATTGCGGGTCGAGCACCTTGGCACTCAGCACAAAACTGGCGCGGGCAAACACGTCGTCGGGCATGAGTTTCACGCCCTTGGGCAGCAGCGCGTGCAGCTCAATAAAGCCTTTGACTGCCTGGAACAAACCGTCGCGCAGACCGCTTTCGTGCGTGCCACCGGCGGTCGTCGGAATCAGGTTGACGTAGCTTTCGCGCACAGGCGCACCCAGCTCGGTAAAAGCCAAGCACCAAGCTGCGCCCTCGCCTTCGCTGAAGGTGTCATTGTGTTTGTCGGCAAAGCCTTCGCCTTCCAGCAAGGGGATCACGGGCTCGGCCACCAGTGTTTGCGAGAGGTAGTCTTTCAGCCCCCCCTTGTACTGCCACTGCTGAACGTCTTTGTTCTTCTCGTTGGTGAGCGTCACGCTCACGCCGGGCATGAGCACGGCCTTGGAGCGCAGCAGGTGCACCAGCTCACCCATCGGCAAGTTAGGGCTGTCAAAGTATTTGCCATCGGGCCAGGCGCGCACGGTGGTGCCTTGCTTGCGATCACCGCTGGCACTGGCGCGGGTGGTCAGGGGCTCGACCACATCGCCGCCCGAGAAGGCCAGCGATGCCACTTTGCCTTCGCGAAATACGCAGACTTCCAGGCGCGTTGACAGCGCATTGGTCACAGACACGCCCACGCCGTGCAGGCCACCGGAGAAGCTGTACGCGCCGCCATTGCCTTTATCGAACTTGCCGCCTGCGTGCAGGCGGGTGAAGACCAGTTCCACCACGGGTGCGCCTTCTTCAGGGTGCAGGCCAAAGGGAATGCCACGGCCATCGTCTTCGACACTGACGGAGCCGTCGGTGTGCAAGGTGACTTTGATTTTTTTACCGAAACCGGCCAAGGCTTCGTCCGCCGCGTTGTCGATCACCTCTTGCAGGATGTGCAAGGGGTTGTCGGTGCGGGTGTACATGCCGGGGCGTTGCTTGACGGGCTCCAGGCCCTTGAGCACACGGATGGAGCCTTCGGAGTAACTGGATGCGGGAGTTGAGGGTTTAGCTGCCATGGGCGCGGATTGTAATTCCGGCCACAGGTCGGTGCTGGATAAATCCACAGTAACCAAGATGGAACTCCGAGAAGAGCGGACACAAAAGCGGCATCGTGCCATTCGATGGCAGATTTATGCAAACCGTATCCCGCAAGTTGCAGCTTTTTTGGCCTGCCTTGGCTACATTGCTTCCCATGCAAAATAATTCACAACAATCCACGCAACGCCTGCCCATGCTGCAAGTGCTGCTGTGCGGAGGCATGGTGGTGACGCTGGCCATGGGCATTCGCCACGGTTTTGGCCTGTGGCTACTGCCGATTACGCAAGACATGGGCTGGACGCGCGAGAGCTTTTCGCTGGCGATTGCCATCCAGAACTTGTCCTGGGGCGTCTTTGGCATCTTTGTCGGCATGATTGCCGATCGCATTGGTGCTTTCAAGGTGCTGATTGGCGGTGCCCTGCTCTACGCGCTGGGGCTGGTGGGCATGGCGCTGGCCTCCACTACGCTGCTTTTTGCCATCTTTGCCGGGCTGGTGATTGGCGCGGCGCAGGCGGGCACCACCTACGCCGTCATTTATGGTGTGCTGGGCCGCCAGATTCCGCCCGAGCGCCGCAGCTGGGCCATGGGCGTGACAGCGGCAGCAGGCTCATTCGGACAATTTTTCATGGTGCCGGTGGAAGGTACGCTGATTGCCAACTTTGGCTGGAGCAACGCGCTCTTAATTTTGGCGGCCATGGCGCTGATCATCTGCATTCTGGCGTTTGGCCTGCGTGAGCCGGGTTTTGCCGGCGGTGCAATGCCCAAGCGTGAGCAATCTATTGGCCAGGCGCTCAAAGAAGCGTGGACTAACCCCAGCTTTGTGCTGCTGCTGGCGGGCTACTTTGTCTGCGGCTTTCAGGTGATGTTCATTGGCGTACACATGCCCAGCTACCTGAAAGACTTTGACATGCCTCCCCACGTGGCCAGTGTTGGCTTGGCACTGGTGGGTTTGTTCAACATTTTTGGCACCTATCTGGCGGGCAATCTGGGACAGAAGTACCCCATGCACAAGCGCTATGTGCTCTCGGGCATTTACGGTATGCGCTCGGTAGTCACGATTCTCTTTTTGCTGGCACCGCTGTCCGAGTGGTCGGTGTACTTCTTCACTGCGGCCATGGGCTTTTTGTGGCTGTCCACCGTGCCGCTGACCAATGCCACCATTGCACAAATCTTTGGCGTGCAGCATTTGTCCATGCTCGGCGGCTTTGTGTTCTTTAGCCACCAGATTGGCAGCTTCCTGGGTGTGTGGCTGGGCGGCTATCTTTATGACGCCAATGGCAACTACGACATGGTCTGGTACCTTTCGATTGCCTTGGGCGTGTTTGCTGCGCTGGTGAATCTGCCGGTGCGCGAAGCGCCACTGGTACGAAAAACTGCTGCACCCGCTTAATATGCACAGCATGACTGAGACTCAGATTGCTCCTTCCATTCACTACGCCCTGCAGCGCTTCTGGCTGCGGGCTGTAATCTGGGTAGTGGCGCTGGGCGCCATGGCAGCCGTCTTTGCATGGTATTTGCAGCCAGATTTGATGCTGACCCTCGCCGACCAAGTGTGGGCCTGCTTCTAATTCATCGCGTGGTTTTGGTTTTTTGCCAACCAACCCATTCGATGATGAGTGGTCTGTACATGTCGCAACCGTGCCGCTTCTGAATTTTTATGCAAACCACTTCTCCTCCTTCTGAATGGCTGGTGCGCTGGCAGCACCTGCTGGCACCACAAAGCCAAGTGCTGGATGTTGCCTGCGGCAGCGGGCGCCATGCTGCTTGGCTGGCAGCGATGGGCCACCAAGTTACTGGCATAGATAGGGACGCCGCTGCGCTCTCCCGCCTGCCTGAGGCCGTGACAGCAATTGCGGCAGATATTGAAAACGGCCCGTGGCCCATTCCCGATCAAAAGTTTGATGCGGTCGTCGTGACCAATTATTTGTGGCGGCCTTTGTTGCCAACGCTGCTGGACACCGTGCGTGAGGGCGGATTGCTGTTTTACGAAACCTTTGCTCAAGGCAATGCAGACTACGGCAAGCCATCACGCCCAGACTTTCTACTGGCCCCCGGTGAATTGCTAGAAATCTGTCAAAACTGGCAAGTGCTGGCTTACGAGCAGGGCTTGCGCAGCCAGCCGGTGCGGGTGGTACAACGCATTGCAGCCATAAAACCTGTGACTGGCAAAACCCCCAAGCCCTTAGCTTTGTGCGCTTAACTGTACAACCTTCGCGTCTCTTATCGCCCGTGTCTGCAACTCATTGATCCCTACTTTTTCGCAAGCAAAGGTGTCTAGACAAACAAAGTGTCTGCTGCATAGGGTCAATGTGCATCAATTGCATGCTGTATTGCCAAGCACTGTCGTTAGAATGCCCTTTTCCTGTTTTTTCTTGCGGTCATGACCACATCTACAGTCGCCCTAAAAGGCAGCATCGTCGCCCTTGTCACACCCATGCTGGAGGACGGTAGCGTCGACTACCCAAGTCTGCGAAAACTGATTGACTGGCACGTTGCCGAAGGCACCCACTGCATTGGTGTGGTGGGCACGACCGGTGAGTCCCCCACCGTCAATGTGGAAGAGCACCGCGAAATCATTCGCGTGGCCGTGGAACAAGCCGCAGGCCGCGTGCCCGTGATGGCCGGTTGCGGTGCCAACAGCACGCACGAAGCCATCGAGCTGGCCAAGTTTGCCAAGAAAGTGGGCGCAGACAGCCAGTTGCAAGTCGTGCCCTACTACAACAAGCCCACGCAAGAGGGCCAGTACCAGCACTTCAAGGCGATTGCCGAAGCCGTGGGCGATCTGCCCATGATGCTCTACAACGTGCCCGGTCGCTCCGGCGCAGACATGCTGCATGACACCGTGCTGCGTCTGGCCCAGATTGACAGCATTTTTGGCATCAAGGAAGCGACGGGCAATATCGAACGTGCCCAGTGGCTGATTCGCGATGTTCCCCAGGACTTTGGCGTTTATTCGGGGGATGACCCCACCGCTGTCGCGTTGATGCTGTGTGGCGGCCACGGTAACGTCTCGGTCACCGCCAACGTAGCCCCCCGTTTGATGAGCGAGCTGTGCATGGCTGCGCTGGCAGGTAATATTCAGCGCGCCATGGAGATCCAGTTCCAGCTCATGCCTTTGCACAAACACCTGTTTGTGGAATCCAACCCCATTCCCGTAAAGTGGGCCGTCTCCCGCATGGGCCATTGCGGCGGCAAGCTCCGGTTGCCAATGACCGAGCTGTCCCCGGCCAATCAGCCTGTGGTAGAAACCGCGCTGCGCAATGCGGGCTTGATTTAAGCCTCCGCACCTTCTTTTCAGTCTTTGCACACTCGAGGAAATTCCGCGTGAAAGTGACCACCACTACCGCCCGATTGGGCCTGCTCGGCTTAGCCGTTGCACTGTCTGCCTGCTCCGTCATCGAGGAAAGCAAGATCGATTACAAAAGCGCCAAGAAGGCCAGCACACTGGAAGTGCCACCCGATCTGACGCAATTGACCAAAGACACCCGTTACAGCGCGGCACCGGATCGCTCCATTTCAGCCGTTGCGCTGCAAGCGGGCCAAGCTCAGGTTCCCACCATTGAACGAGCCGCCCCACTGCAAGTGGGTGACGTGCAGATCATGCGTGACGGCGACAAGCGCTGGCTGGTGGTGGATCGCCCCGCAGATCAACTGTGGGAGCCGACCCGAGAGTTCTGGATTGACCACGGCTTTAACCTGTCACAAGAAAAAGCGGACCTGGGCATCATCGAAACCGACTGGGCCGAAAATCGCGCCAAGTTGCCCCAAGACATCATCCGCTCGGCATTGGGCAAGGTGTTTGACTCGCTGTATTCCACCAGCGAGCGTGACCGTTTCCGCACCCGTTTGGAACGCCGCACCGATGGCAAGACCGAAATCTACGTGACGCACCGCGGCATGGAAGAGGTCTACAGCAATAGCAACAAAGACTCCACCATCTGGCAGCCCCGCGCTGCCGATCCAGAGCTGGAAACGGAATTTCTGCGCCGCTTGATGATCAAGCTGGGCACAACCGAAGAGCAATCGCGCGCTTTGGTCGCAGCGGACAAAAACCAGACAGCCCCGGCCATTGCATCCGGCCAGGTTGCCACCATCAACGGCCTGCCTGCTGTGCAACTGGCTGAGCCTTTTGACCGTGCATGGCGCCGTGTCGGCGTGGCGCTGGATCGCACCGGCTTTACGGTGGAAGACCGTGACCGCAGCAAGGGCCTGTATTTTGTGCGCTATGTGGCGCCCAACCCAGAGTCAGAGACCAAGAAGGGCTTCTTCAGCGGCATGTTCGGCTCCAAGGCAGAAAACAAGCCCAGCAAGTACCAGATCGCTGTTCGCTCTGAAGGCAGCCAAACGCAAGTTACGGTGCTCGATGACAAGGGCCAGCCTGAAACCACGCAAGCGGCCCAACGCATTGTTCGCGTGATTGCGGACGACCTGAAGTAATTCAGGTTTCGCTTTCGCCCCCATTGCAGTGACTGCACAGCAAAAAGCCGCCGCGTCGCAAGACCGGCGGCTTTTTGTATGGGGATAGAGCGTCCAAATAGTGACAACGAAAACTATAGCGATAGGTGTCACAGCACAACAAAAAACCCGCAGGACTTGCGCCCTACGGGTTTCTTTCATTCACAGCCCGGAAAACCGGGGTCGCCAGCCAATTACTTGGCAGCTTCTGTTGCGGCCTTCACTGCTTCGTCAGCAGCAACTTTGGCAGCGTCAGCAGCTTCTTCAGCCTTGACGGCAGCTTCGCCCGAAGCTTCCACAGCCTGGTTGGCAGCATTCGATGCAGCATCAGCAGCTGGCTCTTGCACCACGGGTGCAGCAGGAGTTTCGACAACGGGTGCCACAGGTGCTTCAACCACAGGAGCTGGAGCTTCAACAGCAGGCGCAACGGGCGCTGCAACTGGAGCCTCTTCCTTCTTGCCGCAAGCGACCAGAGCAGCAGAAGCGATAACGGTAGCCAAGATGAGAGAGTTTTTCATATCTATACCTCAAAGGGTGTAAGAAGGGTGGGCTGACGCGGCCAACATGGCGCATCAGCGGCTACCAGTGCCGAGCCTTGTTTTCAAGGCCTGCGCACCACTGTGCAGCACTGGCTTCCCTCACTCAACGATGCAGTTACAAAATCGGTTTACACCAATGAGCTATTGAATTTGTAACAAAGCGCTTAGCCGGGGATGCTTTCTGCCCATCCAGCATCTACCCAACTCGACAGCAGCTCCAGGGCATCGTCGCTGAACTGCTGCACTTCACGACGCGAGAGCTGGCGCTCATCGGCCAGCTTTTGCATCAACTTGGCGTCTTTGCCGCCCGCCAGATAGCTCTCGCCATTGATGAAGATGTGTTTGGGGTCGTAGAGCATGCGGGTGCGGCGGTTCAGGCGCACGCCTTCAAGCATCGCAAAGTCTTGCGCAGGTTCAAACCAGACGTTTTGCTTGGGGTCACTCATGTACTCACCCAGCGCACGTTCCAGTGCCAAAGGCTCGGCCAACGCCTTGGCCAACGCAGTGCGCGCAAACTCGTACAGATCCGCAGGAATCTCTCCGGGGTTGGCCACCGCCGCTTGCTTGGGGTCCTTGTAGACCACATCCTTAGGGCACTCATCGGGCGCGTCCGACATGCGCAGGAAGATTTCGCGCGCCATCTCGTCTTGTTTGGGCGAGCGAAAACCAATCGAGTACGTCATGCACTCGCCTTCGGCGATCCCGTCGTGCGCCCACTTGGGCGGCAGGTACAGCATGTCGCCGGGCTCCAGCACGAACTCTTCTTCAGGCTCAAAGTTCGTCAGGATTTTCAGCGGCACGTTCTCTTGCAGCGTGAAGTCTTTCTGGCGGCCAATGCGCCAGCGGCGCTTGCCGTGGGCTTGCAGCAGGAACACGTCGTAGTTGTCAAAGTGAGGGCCTACGCCGCCTTGGTCAGTGGCAAAGCTGATCATCAGATCGTCCATGCGCGCATCGGGCACAAAACGGAACTGCTGCAACAGTTCATGCGCTTGCTCGTTGTGCAAATCTACGCCCTGGATCAACGCTGTCCAGCCTTGCTTGGACAGTGAGGGAAAGGCGCGGCGCGAGAACGGGCCGTGCGAGAGCTTCCACTGGCCTTCACCCAACTGCTGAATCAGGCGCGCTTCCACACCTTCTTGCCCTGCCATGGCCAGCAATTCAGCCCGGTTCAGGAAAGCCTTGAAGCCGGGAATGGCCTGGCGAATCAGCAAAGGCTTTTTGTGCCAGTACGTGCGCATGAATTTCTCGGGCGAAATGCCGCCAAGCAGCGTCAGGGGGGCTTTGGTGTCCATGGTGTAGTTCTCAGTCAGGTCAGACACAGGCCACTCCCCGTGCCGATATAAAAAGAAAATGCCAGCCTCGCGGCATGGCAAACCCTGCTATTTTCCTATGGATACGCCACTGCGCTGTTTGCGCCTTCGCAATGCCAGCGTATCGCTTGGGTCTGATCGCTTTTAGCCATGCGCATGATGGCCACCGGGCCCGGCAAGTACAATCGCCCGCTCTTTACGGTGCTCGCCAGCCAGCGAGTGCTGCACTCACCCAAAGGTATGGACATGGAAATTACCCCTCAATGCGTGGTTGCGCTGACTTGGACCCTCAAAGACACCCTGGGTGAAGATCTGGACATCCTGGACGAGCCCGTCGAGTTTTTAGTGGGCGGTGACGATTTGCTCCAGCGCATCGAAGAAGCCCTGCAAGGCCACGGCGTGGGCGCTACGCTGCAGTTGCACCTGGAGCCAGAAGATGCTTTTGGCGAATACATCGACAAGCTGATCTTTCTGGAGCCGCGCAAGCTGTTCCCCGCTGAACTGGAAGAGGGCATGACCTTTGAAGGCAGCGCCCTGCCCCAAGGCTGCAACCCCGAAGCGCCCAAAGATGCGCTGTACACCGTCACCGACATTTACCCCGAGCATGTGGTGCTGGACGGCAACCACCCGCTGGCCGGGATTGCCCTGCGCATTGCGCTGAAGGTTGAAGCCGTGCGCGAAGCCACTGGAGAAGAAATTGGCCGTGGCAGCGCGGGCACAGGCTTTTTCCGCATTCAGCCTCCCGCTGTGCCCGGCAATGAAACGTTGCATTGATCGCCGCTGTAGCAGCGTCCATCAACGGATTAATTGATTAATTGCATAGCAGCTTGCCGTTGATTGGGCTTGATTTCAGATAGTTTTCATTGTGGAATCAAGCCTGCATAACGGCATACAGCTATAAAAAAAGAGCCTGCTCTCGAAAGACAGCAGGCTCTTTTTGTGTGTTGCGCCGGTCAGCGGCTCCACCACTGCGCCAGCGCCGGGCCGGCAATCGCCAACACTCCCAGCAGCAAGAAAATCAGCGCCGAAGTCACATGCACGGCGCGCAACGGAATGCGCTTGACCAGCTTGTCGCCCAGCCACACGGCCGGGGCGTTGGCCAGCATCATGCCCAAGGTCGTACCCAGCACCACCCAGACGTAGGCTTGGTATTGCGCGGCCAGCATGACAGTGGCGATCTGCGTTTTGTCCCCCATCTCCGCCAAGAAGAAGGCGACCAAGGTGGTGCCAAACACCCCCCACTTGGTGTGGGCCTGCAATTCATCGTCGTCAAACTTGTCGGGAATGAGCATCCAGCCGGCCATGGCAATAAACGAAATGCCCAAAATCCAGCGCATCACATCCGGGCCAATAAAGCTGTTGATCCATTCGCCCAAAGCGCCTGCCAGACCGTGATTGACGAGGGTGGCGACGAATATGCCGCAGATAATCGGCCAGGGTTTTCTAAAACGGGCGGCCAACACCAGCGAGAGCAGTTGCGTCTTGTCGCCCATTTCGGCGAGGGTGACGATGCCCGTTGAGACCAGGAATGCTTCCATGACAAGGATTCAATAGCGGCTGGAGTAAACAAAAAACATCAAGCTGCCGCACCCCATCCAGCCAGACAGTGCGATCAGCTCAATGGTCTTGTCCAGCACTGCCACATGCACCATGGCCGTTTTCGCCAAGTATGTTGATGCATGTAATTGGCGCATTGCGCGCCAACGGACTACTCCCCAAAAGAGATCGCGATTGTATGTCGTTCGCCGTTTGAAAAATCTTTCAAGGGCGCAATACAAGCCTTGTAAATATGGCTGCGCGTATTGCAATCAGGAATGATTCTTAATAATCCAGCCCGATTTATTGAAAAACAAATGCTTATATTGACCCCCGGCACATAAAAAAACCTCCTCGGCTAAAAGAAGGTTTTTCCCATCAGGTCTTCTGAAGAATAGATTGCTTACCTCTTATTGTTTCCCGGTGGAGCCGTAGCCACCTTCGCCGCGCACCGATACAGCTTCGAATTCTTCAACCACGTTGAACGCAGGCTGCACCACTGGCACGATCACCAACTGGGCCAAACGGTCCATCGGCTGCAGCGTAAACGCCGTGGGCGAACGGTTCCAGGCACTGACCATCAACTGGCCCTGGTAGTCCGAGTCAATCAACCCGACCAAATTACCCAGCACGATGCCGTGTTTGTGCCCCATGCCTGAGCGCGGCAGGATCATGGCGGCGTAGCCTGGGTCTTTCAAATACATGGCCATGCCAGTGGGAATCAGCTGCCACTGGCCGGGCTCCAGCGTCACCGGCGCATCAATACAGGCGCGCAAATCGAGGCCTGCGCTACCGGGCGTGGCGTAGGCAGGCATGTTCTCGCGCAGGCGCGCATCCAAAATTTTGATATCTACTTGCATGGGCGAGGATGGTAAGGGGCAAAAGCGCTATTCAGGAATTGCCAGCGCTAGAAGCCGCACGCACCGCACGGAACACGTTGAACACCACCCAAGCGATGATGGCGATGGGCAGCAACGGTGCGGCAAAGATCCCCAGCAGCACCAAGCCAACAATGACGGCCAACACTGAAGCATTGCGCATGCTGACCAAGGAAAAAGGCGCTGTCGCTATGTCTTTAGCTTTGCCGGCATTGTGGATTGCGGACTGTTTCTGTGGCTGCCATGTACGGGCCTGCGCCTTGGCTTTGCGCTGCAGGCGATCCATGCTGCTTTCCACGCCACCTGACTGCACTGCACTGACCACCTCATCTGCGGCACGTTGCGTACTGCGACTGGCAGCAGTGCCCTGGCGACCCCATTGGGCATCTGGTGCGGCGCGGGCTTTGTCACCCAGTGCCTTCAGGCGAGCGCGCTCTTGCTCCTGAGCGGCCCAAGCCATCAGGCCATCGACATAACGCACATAGTCCCCATTGGGCGGACCGCTGAAGTCCTGAAAATTGGGCGCGCCGGGGGAAACCAACGACAGCTTGCGCTTTGCGGACACGGGAGCGAAAGACATGAAATGTTTCCCCTTCAAGCAGGTTTAAAGGCGGGTAGTGGTCGCAGGCACGCGCCGCGCCAGCTCTGCCACCAGTTGGTGGCCCAGCGCCGTTTTGCTGGCGCGTGGCAGTTCGCGGTGGCCACTGGCATCCACCAGCAGCAGCGCGTTGTCATCTTGCCCGAAGGTCGCAGGGCCAATATTGCCAACCAGCAAAGGCACGCCCTTGCGCACGCGCTTGGCCGTAGCGTAGGCCAGCAAATCGTGGCTTTCTGCGGCAAAACCGACGCAGTACAGCGCACCGCTTTGCGCGCGTTCACTCTGGGCCACCGTAGCCAGAATGTCTGGGTTCTCCACAAAGCTCAGCGCAGGCACATCGCCAGAGCCATCTTTCTTGATCTTCTGGTCTGCTGCATTGGCAGGTCGCCAGTCGGCCACTGCGGCCGTGGCGATAAAAATGGAGGCCTGGTCGATCTGGCTCTGTACCGCACCCAGCATTTGCTGCGCCGACTGCACATTGATGCGGCGCACGCCACGCGGGGTGGACAAATGCACGGGGCCTGCGACCAGCGTCACCTGCGCCCCCGCAGTCTTGGCCGCCGCTGCAATGGCAAAACCCATCTTGCCGCTGGACAGATTGGTAATGCCGCGCACCGGGTCAATCGCCTCAAAAGTGGGGCCAGCGGTAATCAACAGTTTGTGCCCGGCCAGCACCTTGGGCGTAAAGAAAGCGGCAATGTCTGCGAGCAGCTCTTCGGGCTCCAGCATGCGGCCATCGCCCGTCTCGCCGCAGGCCTGCTCGCCCACACCCACACCCAGCACGTGCGCGCCATCAGCGGCGGCCTGGGCAAAGTTGCGTTGCGTGGCCGGGTGGGCCCACATTTCGCGGTTCATGGCCGGTGCCAGCAACAGCGGCACGCGGTCGATGGGGCGGGCCACACACATCAGGCTCAGCAGTTCGTCAGCCCGGCCCTGGGCCAGCTTGGCGACAAAGTCTGCACTGCACGGCGCGATGACCACTGCATCAGCCTCGCGGCTCAGATTGATGTGCGGCATGTTGTTGGCTTCGCGCGCGTCCCACTGCGAGGTGTAGACCGTGCGCCCAGACAACGCCTGCATGGTGACGGGGGTCATAAACTGCTCGGCTGCCTCGGTCATCACCACTTGCACAGTGGCTCCAGCCTTGGTCAACAGACGGCACAACTGCGCCGATTTATAACAAGCGACGCCTCCGGAGAGGCCCAAAACAATGTGTTTGCCAGCGAGTTCTTGCATGGCGCGAATGTAGCAGAGCGGCAAGGTCAATTGCCCTGCGACGCAAGCAGTCAATTGTGGCTGGCACCTATAATCTCCGTTTACCACCTCCATAAAAAAACAAGACATGACCAAATTCGTCTTCGTCACAGGCGGTGTGGTGTCTTCCCTGGGCAAGGGAATCGCCTCAGCCTCCCTTGCTGCGCTGCTCGAATCGCGCGGCCTTAAAGTCACCCTCATCAAGCTGGACCCGTACATCAACGTGGACCCCGGCACGATGTCCCCCTTCCAGCACGGCGAAGTGTTTGTGACGGATGACGGCGCCGAAACCGATTTGGACCTGGGCCACTACGAGCGTTTCATTGAAACGCGCATGAAGCAGTCCAACAACTTCACCACCGGTCGCATCTACCAGACCGTGCTGGAAAAAGAGCGTCGTGGTGACTATCTGGGCAAGACCGTGCAGGTCATCCCCCACATCACCAACGAAATCCAGGAATACGTCAAGCGTGGCGCCGGCATCGGCACCGATGATGCGGTGGACGTGGCGATTTGCGAAGTGGGCGGCACGGTGGGCGATATTGAATCGCTGCCGTTCCTCGAAGCCATACGCCAGCTGGCCTTGAAACTGGGCCAGAACAACGCCGCTTTCGTGCACCTGAGCTACCTGCCCTACATTGCGACGGCAGGCGAACTCAAGACCAAGCCCACGCAGCACACCGTGCAGAAAATGCGCGAAATCGGTATCCAGCCCGATGCGCTGCTGTGCCGTGCGCAGTACGCCGTGCCTGCGGAAGAGCGCGAGAAGATTTCACTGTTCACCAACGTGCAAGAGTGGGGCGTGATCTCCATGTGGGATGTGGACACCATCTACAAGGTGCCCCGCATGCTGCACGAGCAAGGCCTGGACGGCCTGATCTGTGACAAGCTGCGCCTGAACACCGCGCCCGCCAACTTGAAGCGCTGGGATGATCTGGTCTACGAAACCGAACACCCCCACGGCGAAGTCAATGTGGCCATGGTCGGCAAGTACGTGGAACTGTCGGACGCTTACAAGTCGGTCAATGAAGCTTTGAAGCACGCGGGTTTGCGCAACCACACCCGCGTGAAGATCACGCACGTGGATTCGGAAACCATCAACGACGCCAACGCCAAGCAAGAGCTGTCCAAGTTCGACGCTATTCTGGTGCCTGGCGGCTTTGGTTCGCGCGGTGTGGAAGGCAAGATTTCGACGGCCAAGTTTGCGCGTGAAAACAAGCTGCCTTACCTGGGCATCTGCCTGGGCATGCAAGTGGCCACCATTGAGTACGCACGCCACATGGCTGGCCTGAAGAACGCCAATTCCACCGAGTTTGACCCGCAAACGCCCAACCCCGTGATCGCTTTGATCAACGAGTGGAAAGACGAAGACGGCACGATCAAGACCCGTGACGAGAACTCTGACCTGGGCGGCACCATGCGCTTGGGCGCACAGTCGTCCGACGTGCAGCCCGGCACGCTGGCGCACAGCATCTACGGCGACGTGGTCACTGAGCGCCATCGCCACCGCTATGAAGCCAATGTGCAGTACCTGAACCAGTTGCGCGAAGCCGGTCTGGTGATCTCAGCGCTGACCCAGCGCGAGCAACTGACGGAAATTGTGGAGCTGCCCAAGGCGGTGCACCCTTGGTACATCGGCGTGCAATTCCACCCCGAGTTCAAGTCCACCCCGTGGAATGGCCACCCGCTGTTTAACGCCTTCGTGAAAGCAGCGATGGAGAGCCAGCAGCCCAAGTCGGGCAAGAAGGCTTAATTTCCGTTTTGAGGAAGCAAGTCTAAAAAAGGAGCTGCCTGCCGTTGAAAACAAACAACTTCAGCCCTATTTAGGTCTGAATGCGTTGAAACACTACGGCATGCAGCTTCTGTTTTTGAAGCATGCATGACATGCACTGAAGGAAACACCATGAAACTCTGCGGCTTTGACGTTGGTCTGGACCAGCGCTTCTTTTTGATTGCCGGCCCTTGCGTGGTCGAGTCCGAGCAACTGCAGATGGACGTGGCCGGCCAGCTCAAGGAAATCACCTCCGCGCTGGGCATCAACTTCCTGTTCAAGAGCAGCTTTGACAAGGCCAACCGCTCCTCGGGTGCCAGCTTTCGCGGCCCCGGCATGGAAAAAGGTCTGGAAATCTTGGCCAAAGTGCGCAAAGAAATCGGCGTCCCCGTCCTGACCGACGTGCACACTGTCGAAGAAATTCCGCATGTCGCCTCCGTGGTCGACATGCTGCAAACCCCGGCTTTCCTGTGCCGCCAGACCGATTTCATCCGCGCCGTGGCCCAGTGTGGTAAGCCTGTGAACATCAAAAAAGGGCAGTTCCTGGCGCCGCATGACATGAAAAATGTCATCGACAAGGCCCGCGCGGCCGCCATTGAAGTGGGCCAGGACCCCGACATGTTTACCGCCTGCGAGCGTGGCGCCAGCTTTGGCTACAACAACCTCGTGAGCGACATGCGCTCGCTGGCCATCATGCGCGAAACCGGCGCGCCGGTCGTGTTTGACGCCACGCACAGCGTGCAGTTGCCCGGCGGCAATGGCACCAGCAGCGGCGGCATGCGTGAGATGGTGCCGGTACTGTCACGCGCAGCAGTGGCCGTGGGTATCTCTGGCTTGTTCATGGAAACCCACCCCGATCCATGCAACGCGCTGAGCGACGGCCCCAACGCCGTGCCGCTCAAGCACATGAAGGCCTTGCTGGAAACTTTGGTGGCCTTGGACGACGTGACCAAGCGCAACGGTTTCCTCGAAAATAGTTTTTCGGCCTAAGTTTGCGTAAGATGCGCACCGCGCGTACTGTGACCCCGCTGTAATGCAAGACAAGCACGCTCTATGGGCGTGCTTTTTCGCATGTGCGCAAAGAATGTCTGGCAGCCTGCGCAGCACAACACCATAAAAACACGCTGGCCTTGCCCCCCCCGTTTTAGAAACCTTCAGAGGAAAACACCATGAGTGCAATCGTTGACATCGTTGGACGTGAAGTCCTGGACAGCCGTGGCAACCCCACCGTCGAATGTGATGTGCTGCTGGAATCGGGCGTCATGGGCCGCGCTGCCGTGCCCTCGGGCGCATCGACCGGCTCGCGCGAAGCCATTGAGCTGCGTGACGGCGACAAGAGCCGCTACCTGGGCAAGGGCGTGCTCAAGGCGGTGGAGCACATCAACAATGAAATCGCCCAGGCCGTGATCGGTCTGGACGCCGCAGAGCAAGCGTTCCTGGACAAGACCATGATTGACCTGGACGGCACCGACAACAAAAGCCGCCTGGGTGCCAACGCCATGCTGGCCGTGTCGATGGCCGTGGCCCGCGCTGCGGCGGAAGAAGCCGGCCTGCCCCTGTACCGCTACTTTGGCGGCATGGGCGGCGTGCAGTTGCCCGTGCCCATGATGAATGTGATCAACGGCGGCGCCCACGCGAACAACTCGCTGGACCTGCAGGAATTCATGATCATCCCCGTGGGTGCCCCCACCTTCCGCGAAGCTGTGCGCTGGGGTGCTGAGGTGTTCCATGCGCTCAAGAAGATCATTCACGACAAGGGCATGTCCACTGCCGTGGGTGACGAAGGTGGTTTTGCGCCTTCCGTGGAAAACCACGAAGCCGCCATCCAGCTGATCATTCAAGCCATTGAAGACGCTGGCTACAAGCCCGGCGAACAGATCGCGCTGGGTCTGGACTGTGCAGCCTCTGAGTTCTACGAAGACGGCATGTACGTTCTGAAGGGCGAAGGCAATATGACCCTGAACGCCACCCAGTGGACCGACATGCTGGCTGGCTGGTGCGACAAGTACCCCATCATTTCCATCGAAGACGGCATGCACGAAGGCGACTGGGACGGCTGGAAGGTGCTAACCGATCGCTTGGCCAGCAAAGTGCAATTGGTGGGCGACGATCTGTTCGTGACCAACACCAAGATCTTGAAGGAAGGCATCGACAAGCGCATTGCCAACTCCATCCTGATCAAGATCAACCAGATCGGCACCTTGACCGAAACCTTCGCCGCCATCGAAATGGCCAAGCGCGCCGGCTACACCGCCGTGATCTCGCACCGCTCGGGCGAAACCGAAGACAGCACCATTGCTGACATCGCTGTGGGCCTGAATGCAGGCCAAATCAAGACCGGCTCCATGAGCCGCTCCGACCGCATCGCCAAGTACAACCAGCTGCTGCGCATCGAAGAAGACCTGGGTGAAGTGGCTGTATACCCCGGCCGTGACGCTTTCTACAACCTGCGTTAATCTTTAGGCCTAGCGCTTTGAAATAAAACCGGGGCTTTGCGGCCCCGGTTTTTTAAATTTACATGCTCTCTCGCATCGTCACCCTCAGCTTGCTTTCCTTACTGGGTATTACCCATGCACAACTCTGGCTGGGCGCCGGAAGCATGGACCGCGTAGCTGAAATGCGTTCGCAGATCAATGAGCTGCACGCAGCCAATGACGTCGCACGCAAAGAAAATGATCGGCTCACCTCGGAGGTGGAAGACCTCAGAGACGGCCAAGAAATGGTGGAAGAAAAAGCACGCAGCGAACTGGGCATGGTCAAGCCCAACGAGATGTTCGTACACATCATGCGCCGCTGATGCACAGCGCCGAGGTCACCAGCACGCGCATTGTGCTGTGCGCCTGCCCCCAGCATTGCGCGCAGGTGCTCAGCGCCGCCGGGCGTGCGCGCTTGCGCCTGCAGCACCTTCAAGTCGTGACCGATTGGCCGGAAATTTTCAGCAGCCCCCCAGACAACATTCCTGCTCCGCAACCCGCGCAGCTTCACGTGTTGTGGGCATTGCTGCCAGCTACGGCCACTCCAGGCGCCCGGGCACGGGAAGCTGCCTGGCGTGATCACTGGCAGCGCCTTGCCTGCGACCCTGCCGTGGCAATGACGGTACACATGCTCTATGGCAATGCCGCGCAGCAAGCGCAACAACTCATGCCCTGGATACACCGCAGCCACGGCGCACCCACCACATTAGCGCTTGAAGACTGCTTCGAGTGTCTGGATAGTGCCAGTGAACAAAAGCTGTTTCAGCGCCTGATAAACCCATAAAAAAGGAGCACCTTGCCCTTCGTATTGTTAGCTTTCAAAGTGTTTTATCTTTGAAAACCAGCAATAGCCAAGGCAAAATGCTCCTTTTATTGCATGTCCTCAGCGCCTGCAGCGCTTAAGCCATGTCCGATTACTGCACCGACGAGGAGCCGGGCACTTGCGGCGCGTCGGTGAACAGCTGGGCTGCATCGATGGCATCAAAGTGGTATTGCGCACCGCAGAAATCACAACCGACATCGACCTTGCCGCTTTCAGCAATGGCTTCCTGCACTTCATCCTGACCCAGATTGCGCAGCATGCCTTCCACGCGTTCGCGGCTGCAGGTGCATGAGAAATGCGGCCCTTGATCGCCATCTTGGGGAACAAAACGCAGCAGCTTTTCTTCCCAGAACAGGCGGCGCAAGATGGTGTCCACATCCAGCGTCAGCAACTCGTCGCGCGTCAGGCTGGAGGCCAGCGTAGCAATGCGGTTGTACTCTTCATTCACGCCGTTGCGGTCGCCCTCGTCCTGCGCACTCTCGGTGGCACCCGACAGGTTGTCCTGGCCCTTGAGCGGCATGCGCTGAATCATCAGGCCAGCGGCCACTTCATCGTTGGCCGCCAGCACAAAGCAGGTATCGAGCTGCTCGGACTGCAGCATGTACTGCTGCAGCACCTGCGACAGTTTTCCCAGCGATTCGCCTTCGACATCATTGAGCGGCACCACGCCCTGGTAAGGCTGCTGACCGGGCAAGCGGTCTTTCGGGTCCAGCGTAATGGCGCAGCGGCCCTGACCGTCGACGTTGACCAGCTCGGCCAGGCTGGCACCTGCGGGCACCAAGCCGTTGACCGAAGCCGTGGCGCGCAGGCCAAAATCGGCCTGCACTTCTGCGACGGCCAGTTTGACCGGGCCGTCCCCAAAGACCTGAAACACCAACGCACCATTGAACTTGATGTTGGACTGCATCAGCACGCCTGCGGCGGCCATCTCGCCCAGCAGTTCGCGCACGGCAGCGGGGTAAGCGCCCGTTTCCGTGTTGCTGGCGCGGCGCTGGAGGATGTCTTTCCAAGCGTCAGTCAGGCGTACGATCATGCCGCGCACTGGCAGGCCATCGAAAAGGAATTTGTGGAGTTCAGACACGCTGTGTGTATCCCAAAGTGTGATTGCTATGCGCCGGGGCCTTACCCCAGCTTGCGCAGCCCCGTTTTAAAGCGGTGCGCGTTGTCTATATAGTGCTGCGCGCTGCGGCGCAGCCCTTCGATTTGTTCAGCAGTCAGTTGGCGCACCACCTTGGCTGGACTCCCGATAATCATGGAACCATCGGGAAATTCCTTGCCTTCGGTCACCAATGCACCCGCACCTACCAAACAGTTTTTGCCAATTTTTGCGCCGTTCAACACGATAGCGCCAATCCCGATCAAGGATTCGTCACCAATCGTGCATCCATGCAGCATGACTTGGTGGCCCACCGTCACGTGTCGGCCAATCACCAAAGGCGTGTCCAGATCGGCGTGCAGGACACTGGCGTCTTGCACATTGCTGCCTTCACCAATGGTGATGCTGTCAGTATCTCCGCGAACCACCGTACCAAACCAGACACTGGCCTGTGCCCCCACCGAGACCCGCCCCATCACCTGTGCGCTGTCCGCAATCCATGCGTCCGGGGCGATGTCAGGCTGCACGCCATCGAGTTCATATACGGCCATTTTTTGTCTCCTCTTGTTATGTTCGCGGTAAATTTACAATTGTAGGTATGGAGCTACGACAACGCGCCCTTGAGGTTTTGTGCCTCTGCGACCCTTTTGAAAAAGCCGCCATCGCCATAGAGATGCATGCGCGATCGGCCCACTATGCCATTGCGCCCCAAGCAACCTTGCAAGCGCCGGCGACTGCACTGCCTGGGCACCCTGCCCGCCCCGAGCTGCGCAGCCACACTGAAATGGCCCGCCGCTCGCCAGCGTCTCCCCAAGGGCGAGTGATTTTGATGCATGCCATTGCTCATATTGAGTTCAACGCTATCAATCTAGCACTGGACGCCATTTGGCGCTATGACAACATGCCCGATGCTTACTACCTGGACTGGCTGCAAGTTGCAGGCGAAGAAGGCAAGCACTTCCTGATGATCCGCGACTGGTTGCTGGCGCAAGGTCATGACTATGGTGATTTCCCCGCCCACCAGGGCCAATGGACGATGTGCGAGAAAACCGCACACGACATTACCGCCCGCATGGCCCTTGTGCCGCGCACGATGGAAGCGCGCGGGCTCGATGCGACGCCGCAAATTCAAGCCAAGCTGCGCCAGGTTGGCACGCCAGAGGCGCTGGCTGCCGTGGAGGTGCTGGATGTCATCTTGCGAGAAGAAGTCGGGCACGTTGCCATTGGCAACCACTGGTATCGATGGTTGTGCAAGTTACATAAACTTGATCCCCAATCGCACTACACTGCATTAGCGCTTACGTACGAAGCACCGCGCCTGCGCCCTCCCTTCAATATCCAAGCTCGTGCAGCCGCTGGCTTTACCCCTGAAGAGTTGGCGTGGTTGGAGCAGCAATAAACCGCTGCCTCTTTCCCTCACTAGCAGTAGATTTGATAGACCGCTCCGTAGACATGCAAGCTAACGAACAGTCTTTGAAGACTTTATCTCCGCGACCTGTCACCCTGGCTCCGGCCATGATTGCGCGCCAGGCCATCGTGAACACAGACAAGGAAGTCGTAGGCTATGAGCTCTTCAACCGCTCGCGTGGGCCTGAAGAACATACGGCAGCCACCGACGTTATCTTGCTGTTCACGGCACTTTCCCATGCGGGGCAAGAAGACTTGGTGGGCACCAAGCTGTTGTTCATCAACAGCACACACGAAAGTCTGGCTGGCGGACACCTGGAGCTATTGAACCCCGCCAAGGTGGTGCTTGAAGTCGAGCCACTGGGCCATGTGGCGGCTTCGGAGGCTGTGGCGCGGCTGCCCATCTTGCGCACGCAGCGTGAGCGCGGATTCAAGCTTTCTTTCAACCACACCGTGCTGGAGTCGGCTTACGCCACATGGCTCCCGTTGGCAGACTTCATCAAGCTAGATCTCACGGTGTTGCGCCCCGAACAACTGGCTGTTTTGGTGAGCTATGCAGCGCGCCACTCCAAGGCCAAGCTGATCGCGACCAAAGTAGAGACTCCCGATCAGTTTGATTTGCTCAAAAGCATCGGTGTCTCGCTGTTTCAAGGCTATTGGTTCTCTCGCCCTACGGTCGTGGAAGCCAAATTGCTGGCGCCCAATCAGGCCAGCATCATTCAGCTCATCAACTTGCTGCGCCGCCAAGCCAGCACGGATGAAATCGAAGAAGTGCTTAAAAAGGATGCAGGCCTTGCCTTTAACTTGATGCGCCTGATCAACTCCGCCGGATATGGCGCCTCCCGCGACATCACGTCCTTTCGCCAGGCGGTGATGATCATGGGCTTGAAAAAGCTCTTTCGCTGGGCAGCCCTGCTGCTGACTGCCTCCAAGTACGGCAATACAGCCCCTGCAACCGGGCATACCGCCGTGGTTCGTGGCCGATTAATGGAATTGCTGGCGCTGGAGTTCATGTCAGAGGAAGAGGCCGAGCAAGCCTTTGTGGTGGGCATTTTTTCATTGCTGGATGTGATGCTGAGCATTCCCATGGCGGATGTACTCAAACTCATTAATGTGCCGCCTGAAGTGCAAGTGGCACTGCTGCACCATGAAGGCACGTTTGGAGCCCTGCTAAAGCTTGCTCAGGCTTGTGAGAGCAGTGACGAAGCCGCTTTTGATCATTCTGCCGGAGCCCTTAAACTCACTGATCAACAGATCAACTGGGCACACCTTCAAGCGCTCGCCTGGTCTGACCAAATCACCCAGTAGTCACCGGTGCCGGCCTTGCTTGCAGCGCGCTGGTTAAGCCCAGCGAAGTAACGACGAGCGTAGAGGATAGAGGGTAGAAGGCTCCTTGACTTGAATTGGCCATATGGGCTGCTGCTCTGCCGATACGACTGACACTGCTAACAACGATAAACCATGACTTCAGCCACACTTCAAAATTTGTCGGCCCCTTCCCTACCCGAGGGCATTGCTGATGACTCGGTGTCCATGATTGGTCGCCAAGCCATCTTGAATGAGCGGCGTGAAGTCTTTGGCTATGAATTGTTTGACAGAACCACTGCTGCAGAAGCCCACACCGCGGCAAGCGATGCCGCACTGCTGTTCAACGCCCTGTCGTATGCAGGCACCGAAGCTTTAGTGGGCCGCAAACTGGTATTTATCAACTGCACCCACGAAAGCCTAGTGGGTGGGCACTTGGAGTTGATTCACCCCGACAAAGTCGTGCTGGAAATCCCCATCATGGGGGAAGACACCACGGAGGAAGAAATCCAGTCGCGCCTGTCCATCTTTGAAGCGCTGCGCCAGCGCGGTTTTCGCCTGGCGTTTGACCAGAACGTGCTGCGCCGTGCTTATGCCAGCTGGTTGCCCATGGCCAGCTTTATCAAGCTGGACATGCTGACTTTTGCGCTGGGCAATGCCCAAGCCTTGGTGAAGTTTTCACGCACGCATACTACGGCGCAAATTGTGGCGGAAAAGGTCGAAACACCTGAGCAGTTTGAAGTCATGCGTGATTTAGGGGTCAAGCTGTTTCAAGGTTTCTGGTTTGCAAAACCCGATATCGTAAAGACCAAAACCATACGCCCATCGCAAGCGACCATCGTGCAGTTGCTCAATTTGGTACGCAGCCAAAGCTCCACCACAGAGATTGAAGAGCTGCTCAAGCGGGATCCCACGCTGTCATTCAACTTGCTGCGTTTTATTAACTCTTCGGGTTTTGGTTTGTCGTGCGAGATCACCTCGTTCCGCCACGCGGTCATGATTCTGGGTTTGAAAAAACTCTTTCGCTGGGCTGCCTTGCTCATGACAACGTCACGTGCGGGTGGTAGCGCACCCGCCGTGGGGCAAACGGCAGTGGTGCGAGGCCGCTTGATGGAGCTGCTGGCTGCAGAGATGTTGTCCCCCGACGAAGCAGACAATGCATTTGTCGTGGGAGTGTTCTCTTTGCTGGATGTCATGCTGGGCTTGCCGATGGACAAAGCTTTGAGCTCCGTGGCACTACCCCAAGCCGTGATGGATGCTTTGCTCCACAAAACAGGGGTCTATGCCCCATTCCTTGAGCTGGTGCTGGCATGCGAAAGCGGGGATGATGAAGTGTTCGCACGCACGTCTGAGGCCTTGCATTTGTCGAACCACCAAGTCAACTGGGCCCACTTACAAGCTTTGGCTTGGGCAGACACGCTGAACGATCAGATCGACTAAAGCGCCTTCCCCGCCCCTGCTGGCAGACATAAAAAAGCCACCTTTGCAGATGGCTTTTTTGCTGGCAACGCTCAGCCCAGGTCAGGCTGATGCTCTGAATTTCATTTACTGGGCGCGTAAATTGGCGGCTTTGACAATGCGCGCATTGTTGGCTGATTCTTGCTGGATCTGTTTCAAGAACGAGGCTGCATCACCACCTGTTGGCACATTGTCAGAGGCCTTCAGTTTCTCTTGAATATCAGGCAAGGCCAGCGCTTTGTTGAACTCTTGGTTCAAGCGAGCCAGCACCGCAGGCGGCGTTTTTGCTGGCGCAAAAATACCGAACAGTGAGGTGGTATTCGCGTCTGGGAAACCCAGTTCGGCCAGAGTTGGAACGTTCGGCAGCGAATCCAAGCGGGTCGGTGCGCCCACGGCCAGAGCCTTGAACTTGCCCGTCTGAATATGTTGCATCACAGTCGGCCCTGCGTTGGTGGAAAGCACCTCAAACTGTGCCCCCAGAGCGTCGTTGAGCTGTTGACCGCCGCCTTTATAAGGAATGTGGCTGATATTGACCTGGCCAGCGTGCTTGACTTGCTCGAGCACGATGTGGCCCAGCGATGCCAGGCCTGCCGTGGCCCATCGAATCATGCCGGGATTTTGCTTGGCCTCTGCCAGCAGATCTGGAAAGCTTTGTGCGTGGTTCGCGGTGGTACCCAAAATCAGCACCGGTGAATACATGATGCTCACCACGGGAACCAAGTCCTTTTGCGCATCAAAAGATACAGCGCCCAGATGCGGGTTCAGGGCTACAGGGCTGATCGAAGAAAAGGCAATGGTATAGCCATCTGGTGCTGCTTTCGCCACAGTATCCATACCAATGGCGCCACCTGCACCCGCGCGGTTTTCCACCACGATGGGCGTGTTGAGCTGGCTCGTCAGCTTATCGCCCAACGCGCGAGCGACGATATCGCTCACACCGCCACCAGGATAGGCCACCACCACACGAATAGGTTTCGATGGCCAAGCTGGGGTTTCAGCCCAAGAAGCAGCAGGCACCACCGCAGACAAAACAGCTGCAGCCAAAAGGCCTCTGCGCAAAGGGTTCTTCATGGTTACTCCGGATGGAAAAATATATTCAATTGTGCAGCAGAATTAGAAACACTAAATCCACATTCATTTTTTTTAGGTTGGGCGTTGGCGCTACAAATCTAGCTACCGCGTGGATGGTGCAATGCATGCAGTTGCTGCAAGCGCTCCCGCGCTACATGCGTGTAAATGGTGGTCGTTGAAATATCGGCATGTCCCAGCAGCATCTGCACCACCCGCAAATCAGCGCCGTGATTGAGCAAATGTGTGGCAAACGCGTGGCGCAAAGTGTGCGGTGACAGCGGCACCGTTATACCTGCCAGCTGCGCATACTTTTTCACCAGCATCCAGAACATGACGCGTGTCATAGCGCTGCCGCGCTGCGTGACAAACAGATCACTCGTCACTTGCGCCCCCAATATCTGCGGGCGCGCTTGCTGCAAATAGGCCTGCAACCAAGCTTGCGCTTCCTCGCCAAACGGGACCAATCGCTCTTTACGGCCTTTGCCTTCAGTGCGCAGCACGCCCGCCTGGAGATCGACGTGGTGCACCTGCATGCCCACCAGTTCGCTCACTCTCAAGCCGCTGGCATACATCAACTCCAGCATGCTGCGATCACGCAACCCCAGGGACGTTGAGTCATCAGGGGCATGCAGCAGGCTCTCCACCTGGGCTTGCGTCAATGTATGGGGCACACGCAAGGGCCGTTTTGCAGCCAGCAGCCTGAGCGTGGGATCCTGGCTGGTACGTTGCTCGCGCAAAGCCCAGTGAAAGAATCGGCGCAACACGCTCAACCCGCGGTTGCTGGAGACAGCTTTCACCCCCTGGGCATGGCGCTGGCGCAAAAAAGCCTGCAGCTCTTGCTCACCCGCCTCAAGAAGATGGTGCGACGGTGTGTGCTGTGCCAAAAAATTGGCGCATGCCACCAAGTCTCTGCGGTACGCCTGCAAGGTGTTGTTGGACAGCCCATCCTCTAAAAATAAAGACTCAACAAAGTCGTCAATGACCAAGAGGCTGGTTTGCAGAAAGGCTTCACTCATAAGCGCTGATTGTGGCGACAAAAAAGGCGCTGCTTTGCACAAGCAGCGCCTTGGTGAATGAGCACGGGTTTATTCCAGCGTCAGCTTTTGGTCCTGCACCACTTTTTTGTACACCTCAAATTCATTCTTGATCTGCGCCGCAAACTCTTCGGGCGAGTTGCCGATCACCAGCGAGCCCGTATCTTCGATGCGCTTGCGCACAGCCGGGTCTTGCAGCACTTTTTTCACCGCTGCGTTGAGCTTGTCGACCACCTCTTTGGGCATGGCTTTGGGGCCCAGGATGCCGTAAAAAGCCATGCGGTTGACTGGCTCCAGCCCCACTTCTTTGAAGGTGGGAACATCCGGCAATACGTCCAGGCGCTGCGGCGCTGCCACTGCGATGGGGAGCAAACGGTTGTCTTTAATAAAAGGCAATGCCGAGGGCAAGTTATCCAAAATGATGGGCACTTGGCCGGCGACTGTATCCGTCAGCGCTGGGCCAGCGCCACGATACGGAATGTGCGTAATGAAAGTACCCGTCAGGCTTTTGTACAGCTCCATCAGCATGTGCTGAATCCCGCCGGTACCGGAGGACGCATAGGAATATTTACCTTGACCAGCCTTGAGGGTGGCCAGAAAGCTGGCGTGATCGGGCTTGCTGAACTTGGGGTTGATGGCCAGCACGTTCGGGGTGGCGGCAATGTTGATGATGGGGGTGAAATCCGTGAGCGTGTTGTACGGCGTTTTAGGATTGATCGCCGGATTGGTGGCCGTGGACGATACCGTGGCAATACCGAGGCTGTAGCCATCCGGTGCTGCGCGCGCGGTTTCGAGCGCCCCGATCACGCCACCGCCACCGCCTTTGTTTTCCACAATCACGGTTTGGCCCAGCTCCCGGCCCAGCGGTTCTGCAATGACGCGGGCGATGATGTCCGTCGTACCGCCTGGGGCAAATGGCACCAGAAGCTTGATTGGTTTAGTGGGGTAGCCCTGCGCCATGGCAGCACCACCCATCAAAGCCAAAGTCAACCCTAAATATGTACGACGTTGCATAGTCAATCATCTCCTTGAGGCTGTAACTGTAAGAATCTGAACAAGAATCCATGCTAAACGCGCATAAGCTCGACTGACTATTGAGATTTCGTATTTTTTATCGGGAGATACCCGGTTGAGCCAGACACCCGCTTGTGCCCGCCACCTTTGTCGCTTGGGTGCCTTGCCAGCAGCATGCGCTTTGATCTGCCGCACTGGCTGGCGCCGCCGGTCTCGCGCATTGGTGCCGCATCGATTGCGTTAGGGCTGATGTGTGCGGGTGTTGGCATGCAGTTGGGCCTGCTCACCCATGCCAAGCGACTGACCGCGGGCGTGCTGGCGGCGCGCATGGGCTACAACGGGCCGTATATCGCAGGCGTGGTCAGCTTGCCTTTTGCCTTGTCTTTGATGCCTTGGCGCCTCAGCAAGCGCCAGCCTTTAACTATTAAAAAATATAGCTGCTTGCCGTTTAAATAAAAAGAATTCAGCTACATAACACTTTGAAGTGAAGCAAACACAACGGCAAGCCGCTCTTATTTATGCAGCACTGCTCTGTGCCAAGGCCCACTGCACATGCTCGCGCACGACCTCGTTGGCGTCATCCGAGCGCTCCAACAAAGCATTGCGCAGGGATTGCTGGGCCGCGGTATCGCAGGCCGTACGCAGCGCATTGCCCAGGGCCACCGCAATATTGCGCAGCCAGCGTACATGGCCAATACGGCGGATGGGGCTGCCTTCGGTACAGCGCAAAAATGTGGCCTCGTCCCAGCTGAACAACTGCACCAGGGTGCTGCCCGTCATTGCGCCTCGCGCATCAAAGTCAGGCAGGCTGCTGCGCTGCGCAAACTTGTTCCACGGGCAGGCCAGCTGGCAGTCATCGCAGCCGTAAATGCGGTTGGCCAGCAGTGGGCGCAACTCCAGCGGAATGGGTCCGTCATGCTCAATGGTCAGATAAGAAATACAGCGGCGCGCATCCACGCGGTACGGCGCCACAATCGCACCGGTGGGGCACACATCCATGCAACTGCTGCAACTGCCGCAGTGCGCGGTCACAGGCTGCGTTTGCGGCAAGGCCATGTCGATATAGATTTCGCCCAGAAAGAACATGGAGCCCGCATCGCGACTGAGCACCAAGGTGTGCTTGCCACGCCAGCCCTGGCCGCTGCGCCGGGCCAGCTCGGCTTCCATCACCGGCGCCGAGTCGGTAAACGCTCGGTGGCCCAGCGGGCCGACTTCCTGAGCAATGCGCTCGCCCAGTTTTTGCAAGCGGCTGCGCAGCACCTTGTGATAATCACGCCCCCGGGCATAGACAGAGACAATGGCTTCTTCAGGGCGCTGCAAACGCGACCATTCCACGACTTGCCACTCGTCAGGCGTGCTGCGCGGTAGGTAATCCATGCGCGCCGTAATCACACTGACCGTGCCGGGCACCAGCTCTGCCGGGCGTGCGCGCTTGAGCCCATGGGCCTGCATATAGTGCATTTGCCCATGAAAGCCTTGGGCCAGCCATTGCTGTAGCCCGTCCTCACAAGACGACAAATCCACGCCGGATACGCCAATTTGGGAAAATCCCAATTCGCGGGCCCACTCCTGTATTGAAAGAACCAATTGACTGCTGCACACCATATTCCCCCGATTGTAGGAAGCGCCACCTCCGATGAGCGGGTACTGACTTGGCAAGACGAGACAGACACTGCGGCTTTTGCTACGCAACTGGCGGGTTTGGCGGAACTGCGCAATGCCTATGTCACCTTGCACGGTGACCTGGGGGCAGGCAAAACCACGTTCGTGCGCCACTTGCTGCGCAGTCTGGGCGTGCAAGGCCGCATCAAAAGCCCGACCTATGCCGTGGTGGAGCCACATGAGACGCCCGATTTACAGGTCTGGCACTTTGATTTCTACCGATTTGATGACCCGCGCGAGTGGGAAGATGCAGGTTTTCGTGACATTTTTGCAGCAGAAGGGCTGAAGCTGGCAGAATGGCCGGAAAAGGCTGCTTCGCTGACACCGCAAGCAGACTTAGCTATCTATATTGAAGCAATCGACGAAACCCAGCGCCGCGTGATTCTACGAACCGATACAAATCGCGGACGGCGCATGCTGCAGCATTGGCCCCAATGACCGAAGAAGCCGCGCACATTCCCTTTACCGCTTACCGTCCGAACCGACGCACCCTGCTCCAAGCAGGCAGCCTTGCATTGCTACTGGCGGGCAAGCAACACATCGCATGGGGTGCCTCCATCATGGCCGTGCGTGTCTGGCCTGCCGAAGATTACTCACGCGTCACGCTGGAGTCTGATGTCCCATTGAAGGTCAAGCAGACACTGATCAATTCGCCACCGCGCTTGGCCGTGGACATTGAGGGGCTCACTCTCAGTCCCGCGCTCACGGAACTGGTGGCCAAAGTGCGGGCCGATGACCCGAACATTGCGGCCATTCGTGTGGGGCAAAACGCGCCCAATGTGGTGCGCCTGGTCATTGACCTCAAACAGGAAGCGGTGCCACAGGTCTTTACGCTCAAGCCAGTGGCGGCCTACCAGCACCGTTTGGTGTTTGACTTGTATCCTTCCAAAGCGGTGGATCCGTTGGAAGCCTTGATTCAAGAGCGCTTTTTAGATGCTTCCAGCGGTGGCACCCCAGCAGTGCCCACGCCTTCCAGCGCAGTGGCACAGGCGCACGACCCGCTGGGTGACCTGATTGCCCAGCGTAGCCGACCCGACAGTAGCGCCCCGGCACCAGCCATCAGCCCTGCCGCACCCCCTGTTCCCGAGGCCGTCCGGATTGCCAAGACACCGGGCCCAACAACAGCTGCAGCTACGCCCACGAGCAGTGCCAGCGTCAGCGCCACAGCGCGCAAGACAGATCGCATCATCATTGTGGCGCTTGATCCCGGCCATGGCGGGGAGGATCCCGGCGCCATCGGCCCCAAAGGCACGTACGAAAAACACGTGGTGCTCAAAGTGGCGCAATTGCTGCGCGACCGGATCAACAAAACCACCGTCAACGGCAGCCCCATGCGTGCCTATATGACGCGTGACGGCGACTACTTTGTACCTCTGGCCACCCGCGTGCAAAAAGCCCGGCGTGTGCAGGCCGATCTGTTTATCAGCATCCACGCCGATGCGTTTACGCGCCCTTCTGCAGCCGGTGCCAGCGTCTACGCACTCAGCCATAAGGGAGCCACCAGCACGGCAGCGCGCTGGCTGGCCGATAAAGAGAACCAGGCCGACTCGATAGGCGGCCTCAATGTGCGCAGCCAGGACAAAGCCGTGCAGCAAATGCTACTGGACATGAGCACAACGGCCCAGATCAACGATAGCTTGAAGCTGGGCACAGCTTTACTGGGCCAGATTGGCAGCTTTGCCAAACTGCACAAACCTCGCGTGGAGCAGGCAGGCTTTGCCGTTCTCAAAGCACCCGATATTCCCAGCGTGCTGATCGAAACCGCCTTCATCAGCAATTTGGAGGAAGAGCAAAGGCTGCGCAGCCCCGCTTACCAAGCCAAGCTGGCCGATGCCATCATGGCCGGCATCCGGCAGTACTTCATCAAAAACCCCCCGCTGGCGCGCTCACGCTCGGTGTAGCGCCCTCCAGCAGACCATCCTTTCTCGAGCCCGCAACCGCGGGCTTTTTTGCGTGCCTGCCATTGCACTGGTTGGACAAAGAAGCTGTGACGCGGCTGTACGAATGTGAAGAAATGTCTAAGCCAGGCGTTTTCAGAAATTTGCCCATTGCCAAAAATACCGGACGGCGAACAATCAATCAACAAACCAAAGTCAATTGATTAAATTTATTGATATCCAGAATTGTCATGTCCATTTCCGTCCTCTCCTCGTATGCCGGCACTCGCGCTGCTCGCCGTAGTCTGAAGGCCACTGCTGCTGCATCGCTGGTGCTTTTGTCCGCCTTGGGGCATGCAGTAGAGATTGTCCCCGTGGATGCGCGCGACGAGCTACTGTCCCAGGCCCAGGAATTGCGCGATACCCACCAATGGGCCCCCGCCTTGCAGGCCTACCAACAAGGAAAGCAGCGCTTCCCCCAAGACCGCGCGTTTGCCTATGGCGAGATTTATGTTTTGGCCGATTCCGATCAGACTGAACAAGCGATGGCACAGGCCACGCACTTGCTCAGCCAAAAGCCTGATGACGTGGACACTTTGTTGGTGATGGATTATGCACGCTTGCGTCATGCAGGCGTTTTTGCTGCGCTGGAATATGCAGATAAAGCCATGCAGCTCGCTAGTGACCGCCCTTACGTTGTGCGTGATTACGTCTTGGCGTTGCAGCGCGCAGGTCTGGCAGTTGCAGCCCTGGAGATCGCGCAGCGCCATCCTGAGCTTTTAACGCGCGAACAGCTTTGGGGGTTGCAAGCGGATGCGGTGGCTGAACGCATTCGCCATGCCGATCTCCCAGCGCGCGAAGAAACAGAACGTTTTGCCGTAGCTGATGCTGCCTTGGCAAGCTACCGCGAGTTATTCACGCAATGGCAGGCTTATCCAGAGGCCAGCCGATCCATTCAGCAGCGGGCGCGCATTGACCGCTTGCAAGCACTGCATGCGCGCTTTTACATGGCCGAACTGGTGCAGGAATATGAAGCCTTGGTGTCCGAAGGCGTGGAAATCCCAGACTTTGCCTTGGGCAGTGTGGCCTCCGCTTATCTCTATCTGCGCATGCCCGAGCAAGCCGCTGTTGTGTACCAGCGCTTGATTGCAAGCGGCTATATGCGCGATGACGAAGTCACTAGGCAAAGCCAGGATCTTGGCTTGCTCTATGCTTATTCAGACCAAGGCGATGTCGCGGCGTCACAGCAATCCGCCCAAGCCTTGCAGCAAGCACACCCCCAATGGCGCTACGTGGAAGGCGACCAGGCGCACATTCCCAACCCGGCTTACCTGGACGCGCAGCACACCGCCGCCATGATGGATTTTTATGCCCAGTCCATCCCACAAGCCCAGCAAACGCTGGAAACCATGGTGCAAGCGGCTCCCAACAACAACAACCTGCGCACCGATCTGGCCTGGATTTATCGATCACGCGGCTGGCCACGCCAAGCGGAGCAGACACTGAAAGTGGCAGAGAGCTATGAGGCACGCGGACTGGCGCTGGAAATTGGGCAAGGGCTGGCCGCCTTGGATCTGCAGGAGTGGCGCCAAGCAGAGCAACTGAGCGCAGACACACTCACGCGCTTTCCCGAAGACCGCCGCAGCCAGCGCTTGGCCCGCCTCTGGCAAGTGCACAACATGGCAGAGCTGCAAGTGTCTGGCTACCAAGGGCTGAGCAACAACAACCCGGTGGCAGGCGGGCGAGATTTTGGGGTGGAGGCCACGTTGTACTCACAGCCGCTGGCCTACCACTGGCGATTGCTTGCCGGCATGGGGCACCGCAGCGCCCGCTTTGATGATGGCAAAGCGCAGCACCACTTTGGCCGCGTCGGCCTGGAATGGCGCGGCCGCGACTGGATCGTACTGGGTGAAGTGACAGACAACTACTTTGGCGGCGGCAGCCACACAGGGGCAGGCCTGACAGCCAACTATGCAATCAACGATGCGTGGTCGCTACATGCCGGGGCGCAATGGCGCGCGCGCGATACCAGCCTGGATGCGTTGCGCAACGGTGTCACCAGCAACCGCCTGGAGCTGGGCGCGCAATGGCGCCAGAGCGAGCGCAGATCGGTGGCTTTGACGGTTACGCCCAGCGACTTCAGTGACGGCAATCGGCGCTGGGAGGCGCTACTAAGCGGCCAGCAACGGCTGTGGACGCGCCCCACCTGGTTTCTGGATGGTGGACTTGAAGCGTTCGCCACTCGCAACATCCGTAGCAATGTTCCCTACTACAGCCCGCGCAGTGCGTACAGCGTGGTACCTACGCTCACGTGGAATCACACCATTTACCAGCGCTATGAGACGGCATGGACCCAGCAAGCCAGTGCCGGATGGGGCAGTTTGCACCAGCAGGGGTATGGCCAGGGTGCCATCGGCATGCTCAGTTATGGGCAGCGCTACAGGGCCAATGACGTCTTTGAAGTCGGCGGTACGCTGTCTACGCTCTCACGGCCCTATGACGGAGTGCGTGAGCGTGAGTGGCGTGTGGTGTTTGACATGACTTTCCGTTTTTGACTGTGAGTGTGTTTATGCGCTTGTTTTCATCTCTCCTCTCCCGCGCACTGGCCCTGGCTGTAGCTATGGGCGTGCTGGCAGGCTGTGCCAAAGACATTCCGTTGTATGTGCCACCAGAGCAGCGCCCCGTGGCGCTACAAGAACAGGCCTGGCCCAGCAACCGCTACCTGGCTCTGGCCTACCACGCCGTGCAAGACAACCAGGCCGATCAGACCTTTTTGGCGGTACGCACCCATCAGTTATTGGCACAACTGAGCTGGCTACGCAACCAGGGCTATCAGGCAGTCTCTGTGCAGCAAATTCTGGATGCCCAACGTGGCGGCCAAGCCTTGCCCGCCAAAGCCGTATTGCTCAGTTTTGACGACGGTTACCAAGATTTCTATACCCGTATGCTGCCTCTGCTGCGCAGTTTCAACTGGCCGGCTGTCTTGGCGCCCGTTGGCGCTTGGCTGGACACGCCTGCTGATCAGACCGTGCAGTTTGGTGATGTGGCCGCCCCGCGCTCTATGTTCTTGAATCGTGCTGGCCTGCAACAGGCGGCACGCTCGCCGCTGGTAGAAATTGGTGCCCATACCTTTAACCAGCACAAAGGTGTGGTTGCCAATCCCCAGGGCAATACGCTGCCGGCCATGGCCAACCGCATGTACCTGTCCGCACAGCAGCGCTACGAGAGTGATGAAGAATTTGAACACCGTCTGCGCCAGGACGTAGCAGCCATCACACAGGCCTTGCAAACCACTACCGGCAAAGCGCCACGCGTATGGGTCTGGCCCTATGGTGCAGCCAATGGCACAGCCCAGCGCATCATTCAGGAAGCCGGCTACCAGCTTTTCCTCACACTGGAAGACGGCCTGGCAGATGTGCAGCAACCGGACAACGTGCCGCGCGTGCTGATGTCCGGGCGCGATGACATTCATTCGGTCGCCCAGCGCCTGACCTCGGTGCAAGCGCCCCATCTGATGCGCGTGGCCCATGTGGACCTGGACTATGTCTATGACGCTGACCCTGAACAGCTCCATAAAAACCTGGATGCCTTGGTTCAGCGTATTGCAGATATGCGCATCACCACCGTATTTTTGCAAGCGTTTGCCGACACCGCCGGCGATGGGTTGGTGCATGAGGTCTATTTCCCCAATCGCGTACTGCCCATGCGTGCTGATCTTTTTAACCGTGTGGCATGGCAGCTCCGCAGCCGGGCGCAGGTCGAGGTCTATGCCTGGATGCCGGTGCTCAGCCTGGATCTGGATGAACACCACCCCCGCGTACAACGCTGGGATCCTGAGACTGGAAAAACCTCGGTCGATACCCAGCAATACCAGCGCCTGAGCCCTTTTCATGCAGGCAATCGGCTGGCGATTGGCCAACTGTATGAAGACTTGGCGCGCTACGCCTGGTTTGACGGACTGCTCTACCACGACGACGCCTTGCTGTCAGACTTTGAGGACGCTGGCCCTGACGCCTTGCGCGCCTATGCCGAGGCCGGCCTGCCTCAGGACATCGCGGCCTTGCGGGCCCATCCGCAGCAACTGCAAGCGTGGACACGCTTCAAATCTCGCGCGCTGATTGACTTCACCCACGAAATAACAGCCAAGGTTCGCGCCATTCGTGGCCCTCAAGTGAAGACTGCACGCAACATCTTTGCAGCCCCTATCCTGGACCCGCAAGCTGAAACATGGTTTGCCCAAAACCCCGACGATTTTCTGGCTGCTTATGACTGGACCGCCCCCATGGCCATGCCTTTGATGGAGGGCGTCTCTTACGCCGACGCGCCGGGCTGGCTGGACCGCATGGTGGATGCCATGCGTCAGCGTCCCGGCGCTTTGGATCGCACGGTGTTCGAGCTGCAAACCAAAGACTGGCGCGCCACACGCCAGGCAGACGAAGCCGCCACCATTGACTCAACGATCATTGCGCAGTGGATGCGTCGCCTGCAATTGCGAGGAGCACGCAACTTTGGCTACTACCCCGATGATTTCACCCAAGACCACCCCCGTCTTGAGGTGGTACGCCCCCATATGTCCTCTGCTTGGTTTCCTGCCCCATGAAGCACCGCGTCCTTTCATTTTTTCTTATGGGACTGGTGATTGCGATCCCCTTGGCACTTGCCGTGTTTCTGACCGGCAAGGCGATCCTGGCATTTGTCTTTTTCTACCCATTGCTGATGTCAGGGTTGTGGATGATTGGGGGACTCACCTTTTATGTCACCCGCGAGCGCCACTGGAAATGGGGAGAGACACCTGAGCAGCGCGATGTTCCAGATCTGCCTGGCCATCCTTTGGTCTCCATCCTGATTCCTTGCTTCAATGAGGCCAATAACGGTGAAGAAACCATCTTGGCCGCACTGCGGCAGCACTACACACACATTGAAGTCATTGCCATCAACGACGGATCCAGTGACAACACGGCCGCATTGCTTGACCGTCTGGCGCACCAGCATGCGCGATTGCGCGTGCTGCACTTGGCACACAACCAAGGCAAAGCCATGGCCTTGCGCATGGGGGCCTTGGCGGCCAACAGTGACTACTTGGTATGCATCGACGGTGACTCGATCTTGGACCCGGACGCCGTGCCCTTTCTGGTGCGCCCCTTGATCGACAACCCGCGCGTCGGGTCCGTGACTGGTAATCCACGCGTACGCACACGCTCCACGTTGACAGGAGCCGTTCAGGTGGGTGAATTTTCTTCCATCATCGGCCTCATCAAGCGCACGCAACGTGTTTATGGCCAAGTGTTCACGGTCTCGGGCGTCATTGCCTCCTTTAACCGTCGCGCCTTGGAACGGGTCGGCTTCTGGAGCCTGGACATGGTGACTGAAGATATCGATATCAGCTGGAAGTTGCAGCGTGACCACTGGGGCATTTTTTATGAGCCGCGCGCGCTGTGCTGGATCCTCATGCCTGAAACGATCAAAGGCCTGTGGAAGCAACGCCTGCGCTGGGCACAGGGCGGCGCGGAAATCCTGATCAAAAACCTGGGCTCGCTGCAGCGGTGGCGCAATCGGCGCATGTGGTTATTGCTCGCAGAGTTCACGCTCTCAGCGTTGTGGGCCTTCTCATTTGCGCTGTCAATCTTGCTGCACGTGCTGGGCTGGTGGTTCGATTTGCCGGCGCATTTGCGCGTAGAGACCTTGGTGCCGCCAGCCTTCACAGGCATGGTCTTGGCAGGTTTTTGCTTGTTGCAATTTTTGATCAGCATTTTGATTGAGCGGCGCTATGAAAAAGGGTTTGCGCGCACCCTCGTCTGGATCATCTGGTATCCGCTGGTATTTTGGATGCTCAATTTGTTCACCACCTTGGTGAGCTTCCCGCAGATCATGCTCAGCAAGAAGCGCCAACGCGCGCGCTGGGTCAGCCCTGACCGTGGCATTAATCAACTGGATTCCACGCCATGACTACCTCCCCTCCCACGCACCACCTTCCCGATGTGATCAACGCAGACACCATGGTCATTCGCTCTGAGCGGGGCTTTTGGCGCCATGCACTGGATTTGGTTTTCACACTGCTGGCTTGGGCCGCGTTCATTTATTTATTCGCCCGCGGACTCTGGACCATCGTTCGCACGGGGCATGTGGGGGTCGACATGCCCCTGCTGTCGCAACTCCACCCCACGATCAGTGACTTGGGGGTCTACTTGCTAGCGGTGCTTTTCCTCGGGATGCTCCTGCTTGTCTGGGTCCGCTATAACGCGTGGCGCTTTCAGGGCAAACAGCGCCGCACCAACGTGTCTCCCATAGTCTCCAAGACGCAGCCGATGTTGTATGGCGTTGAACTGTCGGCCTTGCAAAAACTGCGTGCCACGCCTATTTCGGTCATTCACCACCGAGAAGATGGCACGCTTGAACGCTGGGAAGCTTCTCCCACACTGGCCCCGGATAGCTAAATAAAGCCCTGTAACAACCCTCCCTGCATGGGGCAGCGCTCCCTACCGATTTTCGCAATGAACCTACAAACACCACGGCCCTTGCCCGACGGTAAGGCCTTAGTGTGCGCATTACATTGGAGGCAATTAAAAGGAGTTCTCTATGCAACGCGTGAAAACCATTTCTACGGCAGTCGCACTGACCGCCATGCTGGCACTGACAGGCTGCGCCAATAACCAACAATTGGGTACCGGTGTTGGTGCTGTCGCGGGTGGGGTAGTAGGTGATGCGGTATTGGGCGGTACGCTCGGCACTCTGGGTGGTGCTGCAGCAGGGGCCGTCATTGGCAACCAGATTGGTAAGGGCCAAGACCGCAAATAAGCTTTTGCTTTGCGGCGGCGTGTTGACTCAAAGCACGCGGGTCACGGTCTTGCACACAAGCCTGCTTTCGCAGGCTTTTTCTATGCGCGCCTTTCATGTCGTTTCTTCATTTCTGTGTTCTAGCTTCACCAGCCATTGCACAACACACACTCGTTTGCAGGCGCACACAAACACTTACCCAACTTCACGCGGTACTGACGCATTCCTCGCAGTAGCAGGGTATGGACACTGGCACAGTGGCTCCATTGCCAAAATCGGCGCAATAGAAAATGAGGATAAGGATGCAAAAACGAAATCGAACTGCTTGGTGGTTGGGCGCTATGGTTGCGGGTAGCTTGATGCTGGGTGGCTGTGCGCACCGCCCTAACAATGCCCAACTGGGTACTGGTGTTGGCGCAGTAGCGGGCGGCTTTCTGGGCGATGCTGTCTTTGGCAGCACTTTAGGCACCGTCGGTGGAGCCGCAGCGGGAGCCTTAATCGGCAACCAGATGGGCAAGAACAGCGACCAAGGACAACGCCGTAGCGGCCACCGTCACCGCCACCGTTAAGCTCCACCCATCGCCATACACCCTGCCTGCCAGGCAGCGCCTGCATAAAATGGTGCGGTGAATACGAGCACTACCCCTTTGGTGGCCACGCGCCGCACTATCCAAGACCTGCCCGACGAACTTATCAGCCAGATAGCTGCTGGCGAAGTCGTCGAGCGCCCAGCCTCCGTAGTCCGTGAGCTGGTAGACAACGCACTGGATGCCGGGGCCACCCAGATCCAAGTGCGGTTGCTGGCAGGCGGTGTGCGCCTGATCAGTGTGGAGGACGACGGCTGCGGCATCCCACGCGAAGAGCTGCCTGTGGCACTGCGCCGCCACGCCACCAGCAAGATCCGCGACCTTAACGAACTGGAACAAGTCGGCACGATGGGCTTTCGCGGAGAAGCGCTGGCCGCGATTGCCTCCGTCTCAGAAACGTCCATTCTCTCGCGCATGGAAGGTCAAGACAGTGGCTGGCTGCTGGAAGCGCGCAGTGGGGAGCTGCGCCCTGCGGCCCGCAACCGGGGCACGACGCTGGAAGTCAAAGAGCTGTTTTTCAGCACGCCCGCACGGCGCAAGTTTTTGAAAAGCGATGCGACAGAGTTGGCGCACTGCATTGAATCCGTACGCCGCCATGCCTTGGCACGCCCTGATGTGGGCTTTGCCATCTGGCACGAAGGCAAGCTGGTCGAGCAATGGCGCGCCGTACCCATGGGCGAAGGCACGGAGCGCAACGATGCCTTGGCGCGACGCTTGAGTGATGTGCTGGGTGACGATTTTGTGTCCAGCTCGATTGCCGTGCTGCGCACCTCGGCCTCCAGCGGCATCACCGTCTATGGCCGCGCCGGCCTGCCCGATGCCGCACGCAGCCGCCCCGATCAGCAATATTGCTACGTCAATGGCCGTTTTGTGCGCGACAAGGTGCTCACCCACGCCGCCAAAAGCGCCTACGAAGACGTGCTGCACGGCCACAAGCAACCCATTTACGCGCTGTACATGGAGATTGACCCGGCACGCGTGGATGTGAATGTGCACCCCACCAAGATTGAAGTGCGCTTTCGCGACAGCCGCGAAGTGCACCAGGCTATCAAGCACGCAGTCGAAGACGCACTGGCTGCGCCCCGGGCTGCATGGCTGGCCGCGCAGGCGGACACCTCCAGCACGGCAGCATCTGATGCCGCGCAGCACCACAGCGCCCCTGCCACCAGCGCGGTAGCGTGGCAGCCCCGCGTGAGCCCCGCGCGCCCAGCCATGCAGCCGCAAGTGCAGTACGCCATGCCGCTGCAGGAAGCGCCCGGCCACAAGGTCCATGACATGCAAGCCCTGTGGGCACCGCTGCGTGAGCCCGTCGCTACGCCCGATGTGGCAACGCCCATGCAGACCGCAGCCCCGACAGAGCACCCGACAGAGCACCCGACAGAATCTGAGTCAAATAGCCCTGTAGCCCTTACTACACCTGGGCTGACAGCTATTCAATCTGAAGTGCCAATATCTGCAGCCCCACCCGGCCCAGCGCCCGCTGCCTGGCCCCTGGGCCGTGCGATTGCGCAGGTGCATGGCGTCTACATCCTGGCTGAGAGCGCGCAAGGTCTGGTGATTGTGGACATGCACGCCGCGCACGAGCGCATTGTGTATGAGCGCTTGAAAAACCAGCTGGGCAACGATCAGCCGATTGCCAGCCAGCCGCTGCTGATACCTGCCACCTTTGCTGCCACGCCGCAAGAAGTGGCTACGGCGGAAACCCACGCTGACACATTGCGTGTGCTGGGGCTGGAAGTCTCCCCTTTCTCGCCCAAAACACTGGCCGTGCGCGCTGTACCGGCCACACTGGCGCAAGGTGACGCGGTGGAACTGGCCCGCAGCGTGCTGGCAGAGCTGGAACAACAGGCAGCTTCTGGCGTGATTCAGCGTGCGCGCAATGAAATCCTGGCTACCATGGCCTGCCACGGCGCAGTCCGCGCCAATCGACGACTCACACTGGACGAAATGAACGCCTTGCTGCGCCAAATGGAAACCACCGAACGCTCTGACCAATGCAACCATGGTCGCCCCACCTGGCGGCAACTGACCATGAAAGAGCTGGACGCGCTCTTCATGCGGGGGCGCTAATCCATGGCCACCCACCTGCAACCCCATGCCCAGCCAACGCCCGGCTCCTCCGTGCCATTTTTTGCACGCCTGCGTGCGGCGCTGGACACGTTCTCGCCCACTGAGCGCAAGCTGGCCCAAGTGGTGCTGGACTATCCCATCAACCTCGCAGGCTACAGCGCCAGTGAACTGGCACAACTGACCGGCGTGTCCAACGCCACCGTTACCCGGTTTATCCGGCGCCTGGGCTACGACAGCTATGAAGAAGCACGCCGCACTGCGCGTGTAGAGGCCAGCGTCAATGGCTTGCCCCTCCCGGCCGCCCATATCAGCATTTCGCCCAGCACCCCCAACAGCGCACTGCTGTGGCAGCAACTACAAGACAACCTCAACGCCACGCTGGCGCAAATTCCGGCCAGCACCATGGATGCCATGGCCTCGGCCATCCACCAGGCACCCAGCGTGTTTTGTGTGGGCCTGCAGCACAACCACATGCTGGCGCGCTCACTGCGCGGCCATTTGATGTCCGGGCTGGACAAGCAAATCTACGGCGCTCCTGCGGCGGGCGAAACTGTCGAAGACGTGCTGGCCCGCATCGCGCCGCGCGACATGGTGGTGCTGTTTGCGCTGGGCGGCATCCGCAGCGACATGGCAGACCTGTGCGAGCGTGCGCGCAAGCTGGGTGCCAAGCTCATCTGCATTACCGATACCGCCAGCCACGCCCCACCGTCAGACTGGCTGCTGCGCTGCCACATGACCCCGCATGTGCCCGAGGTGCGCCACCTGACCGATACCAGTGCCGCCCAAGCCCTGGCGTATGGACTGGCGGCCCACACCATCCAGTGGGGCGCAATTCCCTTTGAGTTGATTTAGCACGGGCCATTCAGCGCCCACGCAGGCGGGCGGGCTGCAGGGAAAACGCCCGCCGGCCTCCCACCCCCATGCCTATCTGGCAGTTCCATACACAGAAAAGATAGCAGCTAGCCGTTGCTATCTAATGAATTGGTGCGCCTTTGTATTTGAAACTCAATCAGCTACACGGCCAGCTGCTTTCAATAGCGTAGCAGCAGCACGCGATGGCCGACGTACTGAAATACGCAAGGGGCACTGCACAGGGCTTTGGCCGCAATAGCGGGAGTGTGAATCGCTATCAATTTCAAAGCATTGAGCACCGCCACCTCCATGCACCAAAGTGAAACGCTAGCTGAAATCAGGCTGACACAGGAGCACCAAAACTAGACAGTTATGCACCAATCTTCTACAAGTCATGTTTAATTTGGTGCATATAGGTATACATTTTTGGCATAATCATCGACGTGCGCTACGGCGCTTTTGTTTTGTGCCCTTGAAAGACTAGCCCTCCATGAAGTACGCCAACCTTGACCAATTTCTGCATGACGTTGCCACCCGCAACCCCGGTCAACCTGAGTTTTTGCAAGCCGTCACGGAAGTGATGGAGTCGCTGTGGCCCTTCATTGAAAACAACCCCAAGTACGCAGACAACGCGTTGCTGGAGCGCCTGGTTGAGCCTGAGCGCATCATTCAATTCCGCGTCAGCTGGATGGATGACAAGGGCCAGGTGCAAGTCAACCGGGGCTTTCGCATTCAGCACAGCATGGCGATTGGCCCCTTCAAGGGCGGCCTGCGCTTTCACCCCTCGGTGAACCAGTCGGTGCTGAAGTTCCTCGCCTTCGAGCAAACCTTCAAGAACGCACTGACCACCCTGCCCATGGGTGGCGGCAAGGGCGGCTCGGACTTCGACCCCAAGGGCAAGAGCCCGGCTGAAGTCATGCGTTTTTGCCAAGCCTTCATCACTGAACTGTATCGCCACGTAGGCCCGGACACTGACGTGCCCGCAGGCGACATCGGCGTGGGTGGCCGTGAAGTGGGCTTCATGGCTGGCATGTACAAGAAGCTGTCCAACAACGCCGCCTGCGTGTTCACCGGCAAGGGCC